>Ga0209187_1000215_pt1 | contig 125692 bp, 104 predicted proteins | sample BantaG_FD_187430 | JGI IMG/M metagenome (GOLD analysis project Ga0209187, IMG submission 187430) | Marine algal microbial communities from Bantry Bay, Ireland - BantryBay_4 metaG (SPAdes) (version 2) | ecosystem: Host-associated > Algae > Red algae > Unclassified | place: Bantry Bay, Ireland...
CTGTCCAGCTATATGTTGTACCTGGATTGCTAAATGAAGTTGAACTTATTGTTAATACATCTCCTGCACAAATTGGTGCATTGCTTGTCATTACTGTTGCTCCTGGTGTTGGATTAACAATTAATTGCGTTACCGCTGTATCACTACATCCATTGGCATCTGTTACCATTAATGTGTAACTACCTGCATCTGATGAGGTAATGCCTGTCATGGTTGGGTTTTGTGCTGTTGAACTGTATCCATTTGGACCACTCCATACATAATTATATGGTGCCAAGCCACCTGTTGGTGCTGCATAGTTAAATGTTACATCATTGCCTAAACCTCCACAATCTGTATAACTGCTTGGCAAGGTTACTACTGGATTGGCATTGATTGTTACCATAGTACTTCCCGCTGGTGATTCGCAGTTATTTACTGTAACTGTTACATAATACGTATAAGTGCCTGCGGCTAATCCACTTAATACAGGATTTTGCATATTACTCATTACCGTTGTTAATGTTGCATCTTCATACCAAGTGTATGTTGCACCTACTACTGATGAAGTACTTAATGTTATGCTTCCACCTTCACATACTGGACCATTGTTGGTAGCCACTGGTGCTGCTGGTATATTATTGATTACTACATTTATTGATGGACTTGCATCTGAACTACATCCATTGCTCCAACAAATTACACTCCAATTGCCACCTTGGTAAGGTACATCTCCTTGGTTAAAACTTGTTGTGCCTGTAGTAGTGATTAAACCTACATTGCCACTCAATGTGCCTGCACTACCGCCCATTGGACCTACCCAATAGAAGCTATCACATGCTGCACTTGTGCTCATGGTTAATGTTTCACCATCGCATATTGGGCTATTGCTTGTTATGGTTGGTGTATTTGGTTTTGGTGTTATTAATACTGTTGTACTTGCTGATGAACTGCAACCATTAATAGTGATTGTTAAAGTATATAAACCTGCATCACTTGCTGTTGCATTGCTGATGCTTGTTGGATTTTGCAAAGTAGATGTAAATCCATTTGGTCCACTCCATAAGTAACTATCTGCTGTAGTGGTTGATGTTAATGTTATAACACTTCCCTCACACACAGGGCCATTATTTGCAACTATAGGTGCTGTTGGTATTGCATTTACTACTGCTGTGGTAAATACTGTATCGCTCACACATCCATTTACTTCATGATAAACTCCATAAGTACCTCCATCTGCAACTGTGGCCGCAAGGATAGAATATATCGCATTTGTGCTAGAACTTATTACTGCTCCACCAAACAAGAAATGGTAGGTTCCTCCTGTTACTGCATTGGTGCTTATTGTTAAATTATCACCTTCACAAACTGGACCATTGTTACTTATCAATGGCAATGATGGATTGTTATTTATACTACTAACTGTTACTGAGTTGGTAGATGTACATCCGCCTGCTCCTGTTACTACTACACTATATGTTCCATTCCAAGTAGCATCTACATTTGGTATCATTGGATTTTGCATTGTAGAAGTCCAAGCATTTGGTCCGCTCCAATTGTAAGTGTCTGTTGCTAATCCTGTTGCTGTTAAACTCAAAGTACCACCTGCACAATTTGGTGGGGTTGCCGTTGGCGCTGGGTCTACTGGTTGTGCATTTACCACTGCTGTAGTAAATACTGTATCACTTACACATCCATTTACTTCATGGTAAACTCCATAAATACCACCGTCTGCAATTGCTGCTGATGCAACACTATAGATTGCATTGGTACTACTCACCAACGCTGCTCCATTAAATAAGAAGTGATATGTACCACCTGTTACTGCATTGGTGCTTACTGTTAAATTATCTCCTTCACATACTGGACCATTGTTACTAATCATTGGCAATGATGGATTGTTATTTATACTACTTACCGTAACTGAGTTGTTAGATGTGCATCCTCCTACTCCTGTTACTACTACATTATATGTTCCATTCCATGTAGCATCTACATTTGGTATCATTGGATTTTGCATGGTAGAAGTCCAAGCATTTGGACCGCTCCAAGCATAGCTGTTGGAAGCTAACCCTGTTGCTGTTAAGCTCAACGTACCACCTGCACAATTTGGTGGAGTTGCTGTAGGAGCCGGATCTACTGGTATTGCATTTACTACTACTGTTATGCTTGCCGTTGCATTTGGACAGCCTGTTGCTGCTGGAAATGTTACACTTACTGTGTACATTCCGCCATCTGCTGTGGTTGCATTTGCTATGGTTAATATTGGGCTGTTATTGGTTATTGCTCCACTTGGGCCTGTCCAGCTATATGTTGTACCTGGATTGCTAAATGAAGTTGAACTTATTGTTAATACATCTCCTGCACAAATTGGTGCATTGCTTGTCATTACTGTTGCTCCTGGTGTTGGATTAACAATTAATTGTGTAACCGCTGTATCACTGCATCCATTTGCATCTGTTACCATTAAACTGTAACTACCTGCATCTGATGAGGTAATGCCTGTTATGGTTGGGTTTTGTGCTGTTGAACTGTATCCATTTGGACCACTCCATACATAATTATATGGTGCCAAGCCACCTGTTGGTGCTGCATAGTTAAATGTTACATCATTGCCTAAACCGCCACAATCTGTATAACTGCTCGGCAAGGTTACTATTGGATTGGCATTGATTGTTACTGTAGTGCTACCTGCCGGTGACTCACAGTTATTTACTGTAACTGTTACATAATACGTATAAGTACCTGCTGTTAATCCACTTAATACAGGATTTTGCTGGTTGCTAAATAATGATGGTAAAGTTAACCCAGCATCTGTGTACCACTTATAAGTAGCATTGGCAACTATTGCGGTGCTTAAGGTAACATCATCTCCTTCACAAACTGGTCCGCTATTGGCTGCAATTGGTGCACTTGGAAATGGGAAAATATCAATTTGCACTTGGTCGGATTCTGATCCGCATCCATTATCATAACAAATTAAACTCCATAAACCACTTTGGTAAGGATTGGTGCCTGGAGCAATGTTGGTATTGTTACCGCCAATTGTTGTTAAACTAGGATTGGCCGCTAAAGTTGCTGGACTAGTACCTATTGGGCTAACCCAAATAATAGAATCACATGCAGCACTTGTTATCAATGTTAACAAATCATCTTCACACTGAGGAGCACTTGAAGTTAACGTGGGCTTATCAGGTGATGGATTAACAACAATGTTGGTAAACGCTGAAGAAGCACATCCGTTATTGGTTATCTCTAAATTATAAGTACCTGCTGTTAAAACAGAAGCTACCACCGCTGGTGGATTTTGGGCATTAGACATATATCCGTTTGGCCCTGTCCAAGTGTAGGTGTCAGCTGTAGAAGTAGTTGTTAAAATAATAAAGTCACCATCACATACTGGAGATTCTGTAATTATAACCGGTGGAGCTGGAATTGCACCCACAGTAACCGTGATATATTGTGTATCAGACGGACAACCATTAACTACATGATAAACACCATAAATACCCCCATCTGCTGCAGTTGCAGGACTAATAGTAGTTGTGGCAACTGAAGTAGTTGTAAGCGGTGCTCCATTGAAAAGCCATTCATAAGTTGCTCCGGCAACTGAATTTGATAATAATATAATTTCGCCACCTTCACAAATAACATCATTATCCAATGAAATAGTAGGATCATCAGGTGTAGGTTGAATAGCACTCATTACAACAGAACTTTGTGAGGTACAACCACCAGGGGCCGTAACCGTAACAATGTAAGTGCCATTATTGGCAACTGTAATGTTATTGATAACTGGATTTTGAACGATAGACATATATCCATTGGGACCTGTCCAACTATATGAATAAGTGCCTGCGCCTTGAGCTGTTAGGAAAATATCGCCACCTTCACAAGCAGGGGTAGCAACTGCAGTAGCCATTGGGTCGCCAGGTTGATCATTTACAGTTGCAAAAACTGATGATGAACCAGAAACACAACCACCAACATTTACCGAAACACCATAAGTGCCCGTATTAGCGGTTACAGGATTAGAAATTACCAAAACATTAGAGGTACTCGTTGAAAACGGAGCTCCATTGAAAGTATAATTGTAAGTAGCCCCAGAAACTGGTGTAGCAGTAATTATTAAGTCCTCTCCTGCACATATAGGGCCGTTGGTTGTTAAAGTTGGTGTTACAGGTGTAGGAGAAATACTTGAAACGGTTACTGACCCCATTCCTGAACAACCGGCTGGCGTGGTAACTGTAACTATATAGGTTCCGTTCGCTGCTGGCGTTGCGGCAGTAATGGTTGGATTTTGTTGATTTGAGGCAAATCCATTAGGGCCACTCCAAACATAGGCGTCACCCGCAGCACCTGATGCCGTTAACATCAAGTCGTCACCTTCACAATTTGGATTATTTGAAGTAGGTGCAGGATCAACTGGATTTGGATTAACTATGGCATTGGTATTAAAAGTTTCTGGTGCGCAAGAAGATGCTCCGCCAAAAGTTACTGAAACTGTATAAACACCACCATCAGCTAATACCGCATTTGGTATTGTTAAATTAGGTGAATTATTAACTATTGGTCCGCTTGGGCCTGTCCAAGTATAAGTTACACTAGGATGAGAGTATGCGGTTGATGATAAAATTAAATTATCACCTTCACAAATAGGACCGTTACTATTTACTACGCCAGAACCTGGCACAGGCATAACATTTAAGTTTGTTGAAGCAGTGTTAGAAATACAACCATTGGCATCAGTTATTGTAACTGAATAAGAACCCGCATCAGAAGGTTGCACATTGGTAATGGTAGGCGTAGCTTGTGTAGACATATATCCTCCAGGACCTGTCCATGAATAAGTATAGCCAGGTGTACCACCGCTTGCAGGGTCTGGTGCAAAAGTTACATCATCTCCACCACAAAACTCATAGCTTGCTGGTAAGGTAGCAACGGGTTCAGGATGCACAGTAACAACAACTTCAGCAGAATCGGAATTACAACCATTGGCATCAGTTACTTGTAGCCAAAAGCTATGCATACCAACTGCTAAGCCAGATATAACTGGGTTTTGGTTGGTAGAAACCAAAGTGTTTAAAGATGGTGTATTAAATGCATACCAAGCATATGTTCCGCCTGGTACAGGTCCAGTAGTAAGTTGTGCGTTATCGCCATCACAAACTGTACCCATAACACTAGGGGCAGGAGTAATTGGAGGAGTATTTACCACAACTGAAAATGCTGCCGCATCTCCTTCACAAACCAATGTGCCAGGATTATCAGCACCAGTGCTGGTTGTAGTTACCTCAGTTACAAAAAAGTTATAGGTACCAGGTGTTGAATTATCAAAATCGGCAGCAGCATATGAGCCTAAGTTTGGAGAAGTAACACTAGACTCTAGTAAAACAGATGTACCATTGTAAATATTAAAAACAGATGTTGGTGCAGTACCTGTAATAACAACGCTTGGAGGTGCTTCATTTTGACAAATGTCATAGTTAGGAACAGTTGGTGAACTAGTGGCGCCATTAACAGTTAGATTTACCGCCACTCTTTGGCTTGAACAGTTTGTGCTAGTATCATTACATTGAGCATAATAGGTATAAACGCCTGGGGCAAATGCTTGATGCCCGGTAGGCATCCATGCAGGAAAGTCATAAGCCAATTGAGTGCCACCAGTTGAAGCATCATGCCAACTTACAAGCATATTGGTTGGATTGCTACACATTGACTCCATGCCTTGGGTTGCCCAATCGGCCATAGCAATAAGGTCTCCTTCACAAATTGTGGTATTTATGGCGGTTGGTGTTGCTGGTTGTGGGTTTACTACAAGCGTGCATAATGGACAAGTAACCGTGTAATCTCCAGGGCTGACTCTATTTAATAAGTCATTAATATCGGTTGTTCCCAATATAGTACCTGATTCGGAATTGGGATAATTTACCCCATATTGCACATAAGAGCCTACACCAAGTGCATTAGGATTATAAGTTGGTGTTGTATTTATGGCTTGAACGGCTCCAGATAAATCGGCTAATATATACCTATGTGAAAAGCCAGCCATAGTTGTGGCCTCTGGGTCAGTTGGTAAAGTTGCTGTAGTTTCATCTGCGCAGGCATTGGTTTCACAATCTACAAAGCAATCAGTTGTTGGCGTAATGGCAAACGCCTGCACCGTTGCACAAACACTATCATCAGTAAATGCTAATGCAACAACAGCTGCTCTATCACATCTAAATTTAATTGGTACGTTTAAGTTAATAGGTGTTGTAAAAGGCGCAGATAATGTTTGATCAATAATGCCATCATTCCAAATATCAACGTTTAAGTCTCCCATATCAGGAAAATTAACTCCATCTATAGTTATAGCCGCATTAAAAGTTTGATCAGCCTGATTACATGGCCCAGGTGTTAAGCTAAAAGAAGTTATATCACAAGGTGGACAATCAGGAGCATTTTGTGAAGCTAATGCTGTTTGTGGGTACGTAAGGCCACAACCACCAAAAAATACAGCATTTGCTGGATTATCAACAGTTACAGCAATTGAAATTGGTGGATTGTCATTATCGCAAATTCCTAGATTATTAATTGGTACATCCCAATACCCCCAATCATTATAGTTATTGGCACAAGTTCCTTGCGCAATTAAATTAGAACTACCACCTTGGCAGGGCAATGATGCAAATGGCGTATTTATAAATGCACCGGCTGGCAACACCCCAGTTTGAGTTGAAGGAGCACCACCATTTACCGAAACTGATAAATCAATTGTTGAGGCTGCACTAAAGGTGGTTAAATCACCATGCCAATGCTCAATATAAACCCTTAAGTTGTTTCCACTAGGATCTACACACCAACGTACTTGACTTGAATGAGAGAAGGAAAGTGTAATAGTAAACGTGAAAACTGCGAGAAATGAAAGTAACTTTTTTAACATTTTTATCTTTTAATGATTGTTAATTTGATACTGAAGTCATGCAATTTATGACAGCGGTACGTGTAATTATACGTATAAAAAATAAAAAGTTTCAATAAATAGGTAAAAGTTTGTTGGATATGTAACTTATTGATAATATAACACTTAGAACAACAGAAGTAAACCGAAAATAGTTTTGAGATTCTAGATGAGGTTTATTTAACTATAGCGTTTATAAAAAAACAAATTACTACTTGATAGGATTTTACTATATATTATAATTTAATTTAATGCATGTGGAATTCTTACTTTTGATCACCAACAAAATAGAAGTATTCATCATTTAAAATAAAATCTTCTATTTTTCCTTTTTTCACAAAAAAGGTTTGCCAATTGTTATTTGCACTGATGGTTTTTAGACCTGGAGATTTTTTGCCCACTTCAAATTTAACAGGCATTTCAAAACCCTCAACATCTGTTTGCCAGCGGTATTCAAAATTGTACCCTTTTTTAACTTTGGTCAACTTATATTCTAAAATTGGCGGATTGGCATGGTTTAAATACTGGTCATAAACAATTGATATGTCTTTGCCCGATTTTGCTTTTACCAAATCGATAAAGGTTTGGGTGTTTACTATTGACCGTTGATAATCTGTAGCAAAGGAGTAAACAATGTCATGCCATAGCTCATCATTGTCTACAATTCCTCTTGTAGTATGCAATACCCACGCGCCTTTATTGTATATGTCTGCACCTTCTTGATTTACACCAAATGGACCCACTATTGGTTTTTTATTGGCTATGCCGCGCACTTTAGCATTCAGATAGTCCATATAAGCATCATTGCCATACAAACATTCAACATATTGGGCTTCACTATATGTACAGAAGCTTTCATGGATCCATAACTCTGCGACATCAGCAACGCTTATGCTATTGCCCCACCACTCGTGGCCCGTTTCATGAATAATAATGTAATCAAACTCTTGCCCTGCGGTTTTTTGTCCTAAGTAACCAGGTAAGTACCTATTGCCGTAAGCTATTGCGCCTTGGTGTTCCATTCCTAAATATGGAGTTTCTACTAGCGCATAACCGTCATTCCAAAATGGATATGGTCCATATAAATTTTCAAAACATTCCATCATTGGTTTTACTTGTTTAAAGTGTTCTTTAGATTTTTCAAAGTTTTCAGGCAATACATAATAATCCATATCTAATTTTCTACCATCAACAGGACTTGTATAAACCTCACTCCATTGTTTATAATCAGCAATATTAACTGATACATTGTAGTTGTTTATTGGATATGAAACTCGCCAATTATAGCGGTGATAATTTGGTTTGTAGCTATCATCTGCCTCATCACTCATTAAATTTCCATTGCCCACAAATTTTAAATTGGCAGGACATGCAACACTGAAATACATACTGTCAGGCTCATCACTTAAATGATCTTTATTTGGCCACCAGCTACTAGCGCCTAAACCTTGGCAAGCCACTCCAACATGATGGTTTCCATTCTTATCTTCACTCCATACAAAACCGCCATCCCAAGGTGCTCGCTTAGCTACCATTGGCACTCCGTGGTAAGTAATTCTAACTCTATGTAACTCCCCTTCTTTTATTGGCACAGGCATTTTTAAAAACATGGAGTGATATAAGCGTTCATAAGCTACATCTCTTACAGGTGGGCCTGCGTAGGCCATGTTAGGCTCGAACCATTCAATTTTATCAATTTTCCAAAAGTCAAATAAATCAACTTGCATTTCTTCAAAATTTTGGGTTGCTTTAAAATAAATATCGTTGTACCCTGTTACAAATTGACTATCAGGATCTACCGTAATATTTAAATCATAAAAGTGAACATCATAACAACTTCTGTTGGCCATAAGTGTTCCTCTAATCGTATCCTTTTTGGTAAACTCGGTTCGCTTACTAAAAATTTGTGCGGTGGAAACGCCCGTGATAAAAAATGTAAGTGCAAGCAATAAAAACTTATTCATTAAAATGTATGTTTAAAATTCTAGTATCAATAACTTTGCCACCAAATTTAACCCATAACTTTTATATTAAATGTTGCGATTATTATTATTCGTTATAGTGCTGTTGCTCGCAGAATATTATACTCTATCGGCTATAAAAGTGGTTTTCGAAAATACCAATTTTCAAAAAATAGCTTTTGGAATTCATTGGACTTTAACCGCATTGTTTGTAGTATTGATAGTTATATTTTTTGCAGGATATAGGCCTGAAGGTAGTTTAAGAGGTATTATAATGGGTTTTACATTTATGTTGCTATTTGCAAAAATGGTTGTAATGACTTTTATGCTTTTTGGAGATATAGCCATTTTTGTGCAATGGATTATTGGTAAATTTTCATCATCTGATGCTTCTAACTCGTTACTACAGAGCAGTCGCTCAAATTTTTTAAGTAAAACAGCCTTGATAGCTGCAACTTTTCCAATTGCAATTTTTACGTATGGCATGATTAGGAATCCTTATCGCTACCAAATAAAGAATGTTTCCTTAAAACTACCTAATCTTCCAAAGGCACTAGCTGGATTGAAAATCGTACAGATTTCAGATATTCATTCAGGAAGCTTTGGCAATAAAGAAAAAATAGAGGCAGGTATTGCCAAAATAAATGCGATAAATGCCGATTATGTGTTTTTTACAGGAGATATAGTAAATGAGTATTACACCGAAATGCAACCTTGGATAGACACCTTCAAAAAAATAAAAGCAAAGAAAAAGGTATATAGCGTATTAGGTAATCATGATTATGGAGACTATGGCTTGCCTGCTGGTGCAACCAAGGAAGAAAACATGATAGGTATGCGCAAAGTGCATAGAGACTTGGGCTGGGAATTGCTGCTAGATAGACATGAGAGGATAAAAACACCTGATGGTGATTTAGCCATTATTGGTATTGAAAATTGCAGTTCAGATAAAAGATTTCATACTTATGGAGACTTGGCAAAAGCCTACAAGGGTTGTGAAGATTGCAAGGTAAAATTGCTATTAAGTCATGACCCGAGCTTTTGGGATTCAAAAATCACTAAAGAATTTAAAGATATTGATGTAACCTTTAGTGGCCATACACATGGTGCGCAATTTGGTATTGAAAAGGGAAATTTTAAATGGAGTATATCGCAATACCTATATAAACAGTGGAGTGGCTTATACACTAAAGGTGCACAGCATATTTACACCAATGTTGGGTTTGGCTTTCTTGGTTACCATGGCAGAGTAGGTATATTGCCTGAGATTACTGTGTTTGAGTTTAGTTAGGGCTAATAGTATTTTTGCTGCGAGAATTACGTATCGTTTAACATTAGGAAACCAATCAAAACGCAAAGTTTTTCTTAAACTCCAAGAGGTCTTCTTTTAAATCAGTTGAATCAACTTGTTGCAATTTGTTAAATGCTAAATTCAAATCTGTTTTTATGTGTTGCAACTGCATATGTTGATTAATATAAATGGTTTCTACATTTGGATAAATCTCTTTTATCACCTTGTAAACATCATTAATACTCAAATTTTTATCGGCTAAATTATATGTACCGCTTTCAGGGTTTTCATTCAGGTAATACAACATTGCTTTTGATAAATTTTCAACCGATATAAATGAACGATATTGATTTCCATCTCCATTGATGGTCAATTTTTCTTCAAAATTTGCCTTTATCATAAAACGATTGATTACTGCATCAAACCTTACCGAATCGTTATAACCATAAACGTTGCCACTTCTAATAATACTGGCTTGGTTCTTTTTCACCAAACGCATAACATGGTCTTCTCCCCTCTTTTTTGAAATGCCATAAAACGATTTAGGATTAATCATAGACTGCTCAGTTACTTTATCTTCCGTTGAGCCATAAACTGACAAACTGCTTAAATAAACAAGGTATGTTAACGGCATTTTTTCTAAAGCATAAACCAACTCTGCTGTACCCCAATGGTTAACCTGTTCATAAACATGCGCATCTTCACTCGCGTAGGGCGTAGTAACTTTAGCTGCAAGATGATATACTAAATCGGCATCTTCCAAAAAAGGTTTTAAAGTTCTGCTATTAAGTATATCTTCATTAACAAACCTTAGCTTTTCATGATTTACGTATGTTTTACCTATGAGTAAGTTATAATTCTTTCTACTTAGGTTATCATAAACTACTACTTTGTTTACTCGCTTATCTTTAAGTAGTATCTCACACAAGGTGTTTCCAATATATCCAGCTCCACCAGTTATTAAAACATTCATTTATCTATCAATTCTGTGTTTAAACCACATTCGGTTTTGTTTAATCCTGCCCAACGGGCATCTCTATTATCCAACATATCCTCAAAATTAAATTTACGCGTGCAAGGCTCACAACCTATGCTCAAATACCCAGTATTATCTAGAGGATGGTGCGGCAGTTTATGCTTTGCTATGTATTGAAACACCTCTTTATTGCTCCAACCTAGCATTGGGTGAAAGCGAATTGCATTATGCGTAGCCGGTTGCTCAATCTTAAATTTAGCCCTTACTTCACTTTGATCGGCTCTACTTCCATTTATCCAAACATCATTTTCAATCATTACCTTTTCCATTGGTTTGGTTTTGTTTAAATAACAACAATAGTCAGGGTCTGAAGTGAAATAAAACCTACCTAAGCTATTTTTTTGCTGAGACTTAGGCACATCAGAAGTAATTATTTGCAAATTGAGGTTTAACAATTCAGCCACCTCATCTCGGTAAGATAATGTTTCTGGAAAATGAAAACCCGTATTCAAAAAATAAACTGGAATGCTATTATCAAATTCAGAGACTATGTGCAATAACGCTAAGCTATGCGTTTGAAAAGAGGAACTAACAAACATTTTTTTGTTTTGTTTGCTATACTCCTTTAAATATTCATGAATTTGCTTAGAACTGTGTTGTTGATGCATTGGGGGCAAATTTAACTCTTAACAACAAGATTAACCCAACAACAAAAAAAGCAACTATGGCTAAAATGGAATTCCGCATTGAACCTGTTAGACTAACAATTAACCCAAAACAAAGGGTACCAACTACAATTGATATTTTTTCAGTTACATCATAAAAGCTAAAATAGCTCGCCATGTCATTGGTCTTAGGCAACATTTTAGCATAAGTTGACCTAGATAAAGACTGAACACCGCCCATTACCAAACCAACAAATAATGCGGTTATGTAAAAACCATTGGCGTCAATTACAAAATAGGCTCCTCCGCAAACCAACATCCATACAGTAACACAAATAGAAAGCGCTTTAATATTGCCAAATTTCTTTGACAGATAAGCGAATAAATATGCTCCTCCAATCGCCACAATTTGTATTAATAGAATAGAAATAATCAATTGTGAAGTTTCCATTCCTAACCCACCATCTTCAGGTTTTGCTGAACCAAATATGGTGGCCAAATAAATTATGGTTTGCACACCTACTGAGAAGAAAAAGAATGCTGGCACGAATCTTCTTAAATGAACAATTGACTTAAACTCTTTCCAAACATTGGCCAGCTGCTTAAATCCGTTAGCTACCAAGCTTTTAGGTTTCTCTTTTTTAACACCCTTAGGCATTTTAGCAAATGTGATTTGCGAGAAAGCAATCCACCAAACACCAACCATAATAAATGAAATTCTTGCTGCCAGTGCCTCCGTAATGCCGAGCATTTCGTGGCCCATTATCATTGCTAAGTTGATTACGAGCAATATTACACTACCAATGTAACCATAGCTAAATCCTTTAGCACTTATTTTATCGTGTTCTTCTTTAGGCGCAATTTCGGGTAAATAGGCATTGTAAAAAACTATGCTTCCGGTAAAACCAACGACAGCTAGCATTGATGCCAATAAGCCAAACTCTATATTGTTGTTACTAGTAAAAAAGTATAAGGCAATGCATGATAAAGCGCCCAAATAAACAAAAACCTTCATAAAAGGCTTTTTATTGCCAATGTAATCTGCAACGCCCGATAAAATGGGACTGATTAAGGCAACAATTAAAAAGCCAGCTGAAAGAACATAGGAGTAGATTGAATCACTTTGAACCTGCCAACCAAAAAAATCAACTAAACCTTGTGGGTTATTTGCAACAATGCCTTGGTAATATGAAGGGAAAACGGCAGACGAGATAGTTAACGAATAAACCGAATTGGCCCAATCGTACATGCACCAAGCATTGATTACCTTTTTATTTTTTTGCAAAATTGATTATTTATTATTCGTTGAGTTACAAAGTTGTATTGATGCTTGCTTGCTGATTAATTATCATCCATTAAGATACAATCTTAAGTCTATTTCTGACCTTTAACAATTTCATTTAAAATTTTAAGTTGCTTATCATATTCAGCGATATACGTAGAATGCGTGCATAAATTGGTTGACATATCCTCATAACCAAATATCAAAACATCTTTTCCAGGAATAAAAGTGAAACCGCAAGCAGCTCCATCTGATTCAGTCTTAATAAGTACAATTTTATTTCTTATTAGTGAATTTACATTTCGATAGATTAAATCTACTTCTATTTCAGCCTCTAGCATAGTTTCTTCATCAACAACAATTGGCTTTACATTGCAAACTTCACCACTAATAATTACTTGATAATCATTGAAATAGGTAATATTTAACTCTTCAAAGAAACAAGAACAACTAAACGCAGTATAGCAGAGTGAAACAAATGTGGTTAGCAGTGCTGCTTTCATCTAACAGTATTAGTTTTATATTGATTCACTCGTTGTTCAATTTTTGCTTTATGGTAATAGTGGTTTTTCATTTGTTTTTCATACTCTAGAAAGTTGTTTTCTTTTAACCACAGCAAATAGTCGTTATAATATTCTAATTCTGATTTGTTACCAAATTGATTTAAGAGTTTAACCACCTCACTATTTTCATCATACGCACAATTATGGCTACACCAATGCGTTTCTAAATCACCATCATATAAAAAGACAATAGCTTTCTCACCTTTTTTAAACTGATATCCATATTGCTTATTAATACATTTAAAGGTAACAATGCTGTCTTGAAGATTCATGAACTTTTGTCGATAAATGGTATCAATTTTTATCGTTAACACCCTATAATATTTATTTTCATCATCTTCAACCGACAAAACATCTCCTTTCACAATTAAGCCATATTCGTAAAAATGCTTGTAGTTAAATGGGCCTAAAAGACAACTGCCAGAGAATGCCTGAAAGTTGATCATTATAAAAAATAGTATTAAAAGTCTTTTCACTTGTAAAAGTCTTATTTATGATGATGATTTTTAACCGTATCTACAAAAACCCTAACATTTTCTAATGGTGTATCGGGATAAACACCGTGCCCTAAGTTAGCAATATGTTTTTCATCTCCAAACCACTCTAACATGGCTAAAGTTTGTTTTTCTACTTCTTCAGGTTGGGCATATAACACGGCAGGATCTAAATTACCTTGCAATACTTTGTTTGGGTTTTGAGTTCTAAATTCATAAGGATCGCTATGCCAATCTAACCCAACCACCTCACAATCTAAATTGCAAATTCGGTCTTGTACAAACCATGCACCTTTGGCAAATACCGTTTTTGGCACCTCTTGAATTTCATTGCAAATTTGTTGCAAATAGCGCAAGCCAAACTCTTTGTATTGAACAGGTTGTAAAATGCCTGCCCAACTGTCGAATACCTGAACTAAGTCAGCCCCTGATGCAATTTGTCCCTTTAAATAGTTGATGGTACTGCGCGTAATTTTCTCAAATAGTTGGTGCGATAATGCTGGCTCTTCAAACAAAAACCTACGTGCTTTCGAAAACGTTTTTGAACCTTGCCCTTCTATCATATAACAAAAGATTGTCCATGGTGCACCCGCAAATCCGATTAGCGGAACTCTACCGTTTAACTCCTTTTTAGTTATTTCAATGGCATCTAGGGTATATCGAACGCCCTCAGCCTCCGAAACAATCATCCGTTCAACATCAGTTTTAGATTTTATAGTATTTTCAAACCAAGGACCTTGCTTTTCTACCATTTGATAGGGCAAACCCATTGCTTCTGGTATAACCAAAATATCAGAAAATATAATTGCAGCATCAACACCTAACTCATCAACCGGTTGAATTGTTACTTCCGCAGCTAAATCTGGTGTTTCAACTAATTCTTTAAAGCCCGATAATTTGCCGCGCAGTGCCCGATATTGAGGTAATATTCTACCCGCTTGCCTCATTAACCAAACAGGGGTTCGTTCGGTTTTTTCTCCTCTTGCTACTCTTAGTAATAAATCGTTTTTCATATAATTAACCACAAATAAAATAAATCAACAATTTACTTGTTTGTATTTATGGATTTTTATTATTGCTAGCCACTTATATTGTGCATAATTAAACGAACATGAGCGAACCTTATAAAGAATTTGTAATTGACTTGAAGCAAGTGGCTATATACCAAGACAAAAGCTTAATATTATCGGATGTAAATTTACGAGTTAAGCAAGGCGAATTTGTTTATTTGGTAGGTAAAACAGGTAGTGGAAAAAGTAGTTTGCTAAAAACTATTTATGCAGATTTGAATTTGAAAAAAGGTGATGGCAAGGTTGTAGGCTATGATTTGGTGAAAATTAAAAGCAAAGAAGTACCTAAACTTAGGCGAAAATTGGGAATTGTATTTCAAGATTTTCAGCTGCTAATGGACCGTAGCGTAAATGATAATTTAGCGTTTGTTTTGAAAGCAACAGGGTGGAAAGACAAGGAAAAAATGAAGTTTAGGTTAGATGAGTGCCTAAAAATGGTAAATCTTCATACCAAAGGCTTTAAAATGCCTCACGAGCTATCTGGAGGAGAACAGCAGAGAGTGGTAATTGCCAGAGCTTTATTAAATGAACCTGAGTTGATACTGGCTGATGAACCAACTGGGAATTTAGACCCCGACACTTCTGATGAAATTATGCAATTGCTGATTTCGCTTTGCAAAGAATTAAATACAGCCGTACTAATGGCCACTCATGACTATACCATATTAGAGAAATTTCCGAGTAGAATACTTACTTGTAGCAACGGAAGTATAATTGATGAGGAGAATATAATTATGGGTTAGGCAATTGAAGAAAAACTTACAATTCTAACGCTTCATCTTTTACATCCTCACCTAGCCTCTCCTTGCGAAAGAGAGTAAATGAATTTTTAGATAAATTGTGAATTTTATTATTAGTTTTCTCTCCTTTGCAAGGTGCAATTTGCCAATGGCTAATCGGATGTCCGATGGGACAGAGAGGTTTACATTAAGATTTAAGCATTCACATAGGATTAGGACTATAAATCAGATCTACAATTTTCTGTGCGTTTAGCTTGTTAGAATACAACTTAGTTAAAACCTCACTGCGCTCATTAATCATTGTTTGATCAAACGCTTCATTAAAAAGTAATTCAACCTTGCTTCTTATGGTTTCTGGCGTGTTGGCAATAGTGCAGAGCTGCTCTAATCCAGTATCTTTTACCATTGGCTCATTAACTATGGTAAATCGGCCATTGTAAAGCGCATGCAGCAGCTTTAGCTTTATACCTGTGCTTTGAAAGGTTGGTAAAACGTTGATGTGCGCATTTTTTATCAATTGCGCCATTTCATTGGCAGGCAAATTTGGCTTTAACTCAATGTTACTAAAGCCTTTAACAATCGATTTAAGTGTATTAGACGGCTGTAATCCGGCAATTATAAATGGAATATCAGAATCATTAAATACCTGTGTAGCTAAGTAAATTGCTGCTTGATTGTTTTCACCTACATTTAAATTACCATGGTACAATGCATATTTACCTGTACCAATAGCCGTTGTAACACTTTGATTGCCATGAAAACAAGGTATGAGATGAGACTTTTTAAACTTGGCATTAAAGTACTTATGATCTGCCTGAGAAATAGCAAATACCATATCGGCATACTTAAGCACCTTTTGAAACTCCTTTAGCTTTTTAGCCTCTTGATAAAAATAGTATCGCTTCAGTACGTTTCGCTCAACTTTACCTAAATGCCAATAATAATCCCATTCTACATTGTGCATGCGCACGATTTTTAACCTATCCTCAAAGGCTGTATCGCTCAAATAAGTGCAAGTATGCAAGCCTTCAAACAAAATGGGATATTCATCTTTAAGCAAATTTTGTTTCAGCTTTAAAGATTTTCTTGAACCTACAATATGCGGTACCTTTTTAAATGCTGTGGTTAAATACCCTTTGCGATTGTAGTAATTTACCTCTTCACAATATTGGTTTAATTTATCTGAAACTTCTCTGCCATATTGAAAGCAATGCAAATGGGTTTTTACACCCATTTCACTCAAATTTTTTAGCTTATAAAACACATCTATCACTCCTCCATAATTAGGTGGGTATGGTATAGAAAACGATATGATGTGGAGATGCTTATCCATTCAAAACTGCTTTGTAAATATTCAACAATTTAACGCTTTCTTGCTCCCAATTGAGCTCTTGCTTAGCCTTTACACAATTACTTTTAATAGATGTATATAAATTATTGTTTAATAGCATTTTATTAATCTCATTTGACAATTTGTCAGGCGATAAATCATCCACTAAAACAGCAATATTATATGCATCATTTACATATTTAAACTCAGGAAAATTTATACATAGTTGAGGCAACCCTGCATGTATATAATCGAAAAATTTATTGTTTAATGAATAGTAATAACTCAGTCCTAAATTTTGAGCTAAGTTAACTCCTATGGTTGCATTTTCTGTAAGCACTTTTAAAGCTGTTGGTTTAACAAATCCTAAAAACTCAATCTTACCTTCTAAGCCTTCTTTTTTAACCATGGCTTTCAATTGATTAGCAATTGGTCCATCACCAGCAATTTTAAAATGTGCATCTACCCTATGCATTGCTAAAATCATTTCTTCAATGCCTCTTCCAACATTTAGCGCTCCTTGATACCATATGTATTTTTCAGAAGTTGAAGCTATCTCATGCTGCTCATTTAAATACGGAACATTTTTTATCACCTTAAAAGGTATTTTATGCTTATTCGACAAAATTTCAGCAATACCATTGCTTACCGTATAGGCTGCATTCACCTTTGGTATTGAATAGTTTTCAACCTTTTGCCATAGTTCTTTAATTTTTGGTCTTTCAACCACTTCAGGTAATTCCGAAAAATACTCATGCGCATCATAAATTACCTTTTTCCCTTTTATGCGAGAAGCAAGTAAGCCTGGCAATATGCTATCCATGTCAACCGAACAAATAGCATCAAATGAAGCGAATAGCAGATAGCAAAACAAAGTGATGTTATATTCCAGGTAAAACAACTTACCCTTCTTAAAAAGCAACCCTAAACGTACTTGTTTGAATTTTTCCTGTTCTAAAGGAATAGAGTTTGGCAGCTTTCTACCGATTAAGGTAACCTTATATCCATTGTTAACCAATGTATTGCAGGTTTTAATCATTCGCTGATCATAACTTAAATCGTTGGTAACGGTGGCAATAATGTGCTTCATTTTACCCAAATCAGCTTGTTTTCGGTATTTTTTCTTAGTCTGCCTGTATCTAAAAGCCATTGAATTACTTTGAGCACCTTTGATGGTTGTTTAGCTTTTATGTTATAAATCACCTTTTCGGTGGTTTCGGCATTGTGTTTTAACATGTTTTCAATTTCGGTAAGCATGTTTTCATATTCAAGTTCAGTAAGTGCTAATTCGTTTTTGCGTTTGCAAATATCGCAAATACCGCATCTTGAATTTTTTGTTTTTCCAAAGTAGTTAAGCATGGTAACGCTTCTACATTCCGAAACATTGCCTACATAATGCAAAGCAGCATCCAATCTAGTTAAATAGTTTTTCTTACGCTCCTCATAGCTTTTTTTATCAATATGTAATGAGCTTACTTGTTGCCTTGGCATTAAATACGTTACCACTGATGCAGTTAATTTGGGTTGATAGCTTATAATATTGTGATTGGCAAGTATTTCCAATTGCTTGGATAACTCTTGTTTGGTGATTTTTAATCTCGTTGATATTTGATATTCATTTATACTCGTAAAGTTCTCAAAAATGCCAGGATGCGCTCGCAACAATACCTGTATCAGCGCTTCTTTATCACTATTTAATACCTGAAACTTGTACAATTGGTCATTCTCAACCTCAATTTTCACCTTACTCTTTAAAAACAAATCTTCTGAAAAATTGATATAGGCGTTGCGCTCCAATTCTTTTATAGCATGGTACGCTGGTATGGTTGGTAAATTGTAGGTTTTACATAATTCGGCAAAATCAATTGGGAATGAAGCTTCTTCACCAGAACCCACAGCCAATTTGCAAAAATTACCCAATGCTTGGTAAGTATTGGCAATGGTTCGCATATCGGGAAACTTTAACTCAGCTTGATTTTTTAAGTTGAGTCCATCTGTTGGATTGTATAAGGCAATGCCATAAGCCAATTTACCATCACGCCCTGCCCTGCCCGCTTCTTGAAAATAGTTTTCTAAATTATCGGGCATTTCGTAATGTATTACCAATCTCACATTTGGCTTATCTATGCCCATACCAAAAGCATTGGTGCATACCATTACCCTTATTTTACCACTGAGCCAATCACCTTGTTTGCTATCGCGTAACTCATTTTTTAATCCTGCATGGTAATAGTCGGCCGAAATATTGTTTTTATTAAGATGGTTGGCAATTTCTACGGTTTTTTTTCGGTTGCGCACATATATTAACCCGCTGCCCTTTACCTTGGTAAATAAATCTACCATTTTATTCATTTTAGACTCTTCATGGAAAACGGCATAAGCCAAGTTATCTCTAGCAAAAGAGCCTGCAATAATGTTGTTTTTGGCAAATGCCAATTTTTCTTGAATGTCTTTTTGAACAGCAGAAGTTGCGGTAGCAGTTACAGCTAAAATTGGCACATTTGGAAAATGAGTTTTTAACTCGGCTATTTTAAGGTAGGCAGGTCTAAAATCGTAACCCCATTGACTAATACAGTGTGCCTCATCAACTGCAATAAAATTGATTTTGGCTTTGGAAATTAACTTTATAAAATCTTCATTGCCGAGCCGTTCAGGAGATACATATAAGAGTTGGTATGCGCCATAAACGGCATTTTCCATAATTATTTGCTGCTCACGTTTACTTTGGCCCGAAAACAATGCTGCACTTACAATGTGCTTGTCTTTTAGGTTCTTTACTTGATCTTTCATTAGCGCGATCAAAGGAGAAACAACTAAGGTCATGCCTTCCATAGCAATTGCCGGAACTTGAAAGCAAATTGATTTACCGCCACCTGTTGGAAGCAACGCCAAGGTGTCATTGCCTTGCATTACTGAGGTGATAATATCTTCTTGCAAAGGCCTAAATTGCTCATAGCCCCAATATTTCTTAAGAATTTTGTGAATACTTTCCACCTGCATAGATTCCTATCAAAATTAGGTAATTTTAATGCAGTTCAACCGTTATTAATGTAACCTATGCAAATACCAATCAACTCCATTATTAAAAATTATCCTGATTGTCAATTTTATGGCAATGAGAATAGCGAAATTGGCTTACCTCAAGCCATCAACCAATTAACTATTGATAGTAATGATGCCATATGCTGGCTAGAAGCCAATAAGTACTTAGACATTGAGCAACTATCATTTGGCTTATTAATACTAAATGAGCAGAGTCACACTTTTCATAAAAACAAAGAACATAACTTTTTGGTAAGTGCTACACCAAAGCTTACTTACCTAGATATTTTACAAAAGCATTATGCGCAAACGGTTGAAACGAATGCCGCACATAAAAGCATTGTGCATGAAACTGCAAAAGTTGGCAACAACTGCATTTTAGGTAACAATGTTGTTGTTGAAGAAAATGTTGTGATTGGCAATGATTGCCAGATAATGCATAACTCTACCATTAAAGCCAATACCGTTATAGGTAACAATGTAATTATTGGCAGCAATTGTTCATTGGGTACTGCAGGTTTTAATTATGACTTAAATGCTGAAGGACAGTGGATAACCGCACCTGCTTTTGGCAATGTATTGATAAAAGATGGTGCAAGATTGTACAACAATGTGAATATTGATGCCCCAATTGAAGGTCAAACAGTATTGGGGGCTGGCATTAAAATAGCTAGCAATGTAGTAATTGAAGGTGGCGCTAATATTGGGGAGAACACTTTAATAAATACCAATTGTTCTGTAGGAAGAAATGTAGTAATTCAACCGAATTGTTGGTTAGCGCAAGGTACTGTAGTAAGAGAAAATGTAGTATTGGCGGTGAACACGTTTACGGGCATTGGTGCTGGTGTGGTAAGAAATAGCAATGCTGGTGAGTTGTTGTTTGGAAATCCTGCGCAGGTGATTAAGAAAAGGGGTTAAAGCTGTAGAATACCAATTTAAGGGGACGCAGATTTATTAAGATGGTTATGATTATAGGGAAAGTTGATGTGAGATGTGGGAAATGAGACTTGAGATGATTTTATCATAATAATCATAGCATATCAGCGTCTTATGAATTGCATACTGCTATTAACCAAACCGATAATCGAAATGTGTTTTTAACTGCGTGATCAATTTAGCTACAGGCAGCCCTACTACATTGTAATAGCAACCTTCAATTTTTTCGATACCAATTAAACCAATCCATTCTTGAATGCCATAGGCACCTGCTTTATCTGTAACCTCATAATTATCAATGTACAATCTAATATCACGATCAGCTAAGTTTTTAAAGTAAACTGTAGTGCTTTCGTAAAATGTTACTTTTTTATCGTTGGTGGCTAAACAAACTGCTGAAACAACCTCATGTGAGGCGTTTGACAACTCCTTTAAAATTTCAAAAGCTTCTTTTTTATCTTTTGGTTTTTCGTAAACCGTATCATCTTTCCACACAATGGTATCTGCCGTAATTACAATTTCATTGGATTTTAACTTGCCAATAAAAGGCTCAGCTTTCAGTTCAGCCAAAAACAGAGGGATTTCTTCTCTTTTTAAATCTTTAGGATAACGCTCAACAACCGAATGAACTCTTAACTCAAATTCCAGTCCTGCTTGCTGTAACAATTCTCTGCGTCTTGGCGATTTGCTGCCTAATACAATTTTGTAATTCATTTGTGTTTAGAATAATCTTGGCATATCAGGCATTAAAAGCAATGATGCTATACCTGCAACCATAATAAACTTAAGCAAAATGCTTAACATAGTATAGGATTGTTTGCCTCCTCCCTTAAATAGTAGATAAAATAAATAGAAAGTTGGGAGTATTAATAACAAACCGATATAAATGGCAAGCTGATACAATCCTACTTCAATAATATGAAAAAGCGAAAAGCCTAAAAGAACCAGCAACAATACCGCCAAAAAGTAAACAACAGCTTTGGCACTTTTTGCGCCCATAACAATTGGTAGTGTTTTATAACCAGCCGCTTGATCACCAATCATATCTTCTAAGTCTTTCACAACTTCACGTATCATTGAAACAATAAAGGAGAATATCATTAGTGCAAATAAAATGAACAGTACAAATTGTTTAGCCAATTCATCTAGGGCATTTTCAATAAAAAACAACTGTGGTTCATACAACAACACAATACCAATAACCATTGCCGAAAATACACTTACCATTAAATTGCCAATAAGCACCTGGCGTTTGTAATAAATATTGTAGAATATTAATCCCGAGATGATTACCACATGAATTAATCCTAAATAGATGTTGCCCATTACATGTGCCAAGTAAAAACCAATAGCAATGGCAATTATATTCATTATGCGATATAGGTAGTTTGCCCCTTTAACTGATATTAATTTGCCAATGGTTTGCTTTTCAGGCTTGTTGATTTTGTCAGCCTTAAAATCGTTTAAATCGTTGTTAATGTAGGCTGCAGCTGCAATTAGCACAGTAGAAAGTATCAATAAACCGTATTGAAAATCGGTTAGCGCAAATGAATATTCTCTAAAATTGAAAATGGGTAAACTGAATTGCCATCTAATTAATGCTTGCAAAGCTGCAATGATTAATAGATTAGGTAATCTGAGGAACACTATTAAAGCTTTAAATATTCCCATAAAATTGGTTCTTAGTTTGCGTTATGCTTCATCATAAAATTTAAGCTTAGCCCTGCTATGCCAAAATTTTCCTTTTCGCATAACATAAAAATAACTTCATTTCATTAATGAACATTTAAAACTTAAATAGTGTATAACTAATTTGTTTTAGAAAATTCACTTTCTAAATTTAAGACTAAACCCAGTTTTCTTGGACTTTTAATACTTTTTCTATTACGTCTCTAACGCAACCCTTGCCACCATTTTTAGGAGAAACATAATCGCTAACTGCAATTGTTTCAGGTACCGCATCATAAGGGCAACATGGCAAACCCACTTGTTTAAGTAAGCCAACATCATTTACATCATCTCCCATATATAAAACTTCACCAGCCTTAATATTAAAAATTGATAGTAGCTTATTAAAAACCGCAACTTTGTCTTCTACCCTTGTATAAATTTCTTTGATACCTAAACGCTGAAATCTATTGATAACTCCATCACTATAACCACCGGTGATAATGGCCATTTTATAGCCTTTATCTAATGCAATTTTCATTGCCATGCCGTCTTTGGCATTCATAACCCTACTTGGCGGTCCGTCTTCTGGTAAAAATAGACTACCATCAGTCATTACCCCGTCAACATCAAAAATGAAGGTGGATATATCGCCCAGTTTATCTAAAACGTTGGCCATAGCTATTGACTATCTCTCCATTCGTAAACCCAAGTAGATTGGATCATTTCTAGGTGGCCTTCATTGCAGTCTTCACGTTTGCCTTCAAAACCATCAATGGCTAGCACCCAATCAATTAATTCAGTAAATCTTATTCTGTAAATTTTTGATTCATTAAAGTCATCACCAAACTTTTCGTAAAGTTTAATGGCAATATCTTCATAATCATTCCAATTTATTGGTGGTTCGTCAAATTCAAATGCCATAATATTTTTAATGTTCGTGTCCTATAATGTTGCTTTGATCAGGGATGGTTACTTCAATGGTCGCATCCTCATCAATATCTAGTAAAGTGCATTGGCAAGCCAATCGACTTTCTAACCTTGGGTTAATGGCCCTGTCAATAAAGTCTTCTTCTTTATCACTAATTTCTTCCACTAAATCTTCACCCTTTTCTACATAAATATGACAAGTACTGCAAGCACAAACTCCTCCACAATTATGGTTTAGATGAACATCATTAACCAATAATGCTTCTAACAGGGAATGTCCTTCATCACTTTGAATTTCCATTGGTTCATGGTCTTTCTCCTCAAAATTTACCTTAATGTTGTATTTCGCCATATGTATACTAAACTATTGCGGCCAAAAATAGTTCTTTAAAATCTAAAACTACAGTTTTGAGTTTTGAATTGAGTGGGTCAACAACTCATAAATACCCTTTTGTATTGGATGGTCCTTTAAAGCCAACAAATGCTCATTGGTTGTTGTGTCATCCCCTCTTAAGGCAGGACCAGTTTGCATATTTTTTGCAGGGTTGCTTTGAATTTTGTTAACCGTTTCATTTATTAAAGGCACAATTAACGATTGATCTATATTGTTTCGCTCTAAAATGTTTTGAGCAACTGCCCATAAATGATTGGTAAAATTGTTGGCAAATACAGCTGAAACATGCAATTGTTTGCGCTCATCACTATTTAAAAAAGCTGTTTTATTGCTAATGTCCATAGCTAAATGGCGCAACTTGGATAAGGCATGCTCATTATTGGCTTCATAAATAACAGGCACTTGGTGCATATCTAGCTCAGCGTTTTCGCTAAAAGTTTGCAATGGATAAAACACACCATAATTATCTAATCCACTCAAAACTTCCATGCCAGTGGTGCCGCTTGTGTGTGCTACTACCCCATTAACAAAGTTGAGCTCTTTAGCAATTTGTGCAATAGCATCATCACTAACCGCAATTATATAAATGTCTGCATTCTCATCTACATTGCGCAAATCATCAATCGCATCTGCACTTAGTTTCTCAGCTAAATTTTGTGCTTTGCTTAAAGTTTTATTGTAAACCTGCACCACATCATGACCAATTTTTTTAAGGTGTGGCCCTAAGTGATTGGCCAATTTACCCGCTCCTACTAATACAACTTTATATTTATCGTTCATTACTTTTTAATGTTTTTTTCATAAGTCTTAATCCAATCTTCTACCGTAATTTTCTGCATTGTTTCTGCAATTAAATCGTAAGGTATGTCATCCATTTTTTTAAAACGAACGCAACTTTTGCCCATATCTAATTTATACTTGCAGCGCTTACCATATTCTTCTACAAACCAATCGTATAGTTTAGGGTTTGCATAGATACCCATGTGGTAAAAGGCCACGAAATTTTTTTGATTGGCTAAATTGGCAAACGGTAAAGGCGTATCTGCTTTGCAATGGTAACCATCAGGATAAATACTTAATGGCACCACATAACCCAACATACCATAGCTAAAACACTCTTTAAATCCTTTTGGCATATTGCTTAAAATGGTTTCTCTTAATTTGTTAAATGCTTCTTTTCTATCTGCTGGAATATTGGCTACATACTCCTCAACAGATGCTGCTTTTGTTGCCATGTATTTAAAATTTGAGGTTAAAATACTAAAATGAAATCAAAAATTATTTAGTTCAATTTAATAACCAACTTGAAGCGTTGGCGCTTTAAACGTTTTAGAATTTGATTTTGCCTGAAACTTAATTCTTAGAATCCTTCTTTTGTTTTACCCTATTTACTATGGCTATTAAAAAGCCTAATACCATTATAAAGCATCCTGCCCATAACACATTTATATACGGAAACACAATGGCTTTCATGGTTACATAATCTGGTGTATACCTTTCTGTTTGTATTTCAATTAGCTGTTGCTCTGGCAGCACTCTAGTTATTTTAAACTTTTGACCTAATTGAGTAACCTGCTCCGTGGTGCTAAAACCAACATCATTTCTTATGTAATAAATTGGCTCAACTTCAAACTGCAGGTTGTTTGCAAACAGTTTCAGTTTCACACCAAATGCCAAATCACCTTTTTGAGATTTATAGTTATCGCTAACGGGCACTGGATTGATTCCATTAAAAACGCCATGAAAAATTTCTCCCTTAAATGTATCTGCCCTTGCCAATAAATATGTCTTCACATCTCCACTGTCAACTTCTTCTGGCTTAGATTTATCTGGAGCACGCGTTATGTGGGTATAAATATCTTTATCTAAATATCTTTTGGTACCGGGACTACTAACCAAACCCATGGTAGGATTGTGTTGCGCAGAAGGCCATAAGCTAAACGATTCTATTTCTTCATTCGTTTGATCGTCAAATTTTTGATAGTCAATTTTATAATAAATGTTGGGCATGGCAACCGAATCACCAACATAAGTAACGGTGTAGTCGCTCATTTGAACTGGTGTGTTTCTAAACAACAAAACGTTTAACCCTACATTTTGCTTATCTACACCTGTATCGCTTATCATATGCTCGGCATTGGAGCGTAAGACTTCTCGCTTGTGGGTAGATATCATGGCGCCAAGCAGCAACAAAGCAAATCCTATATGTGCAATTGAAGCACCCGATAAGAATATTTTGCCTTTTATAATATTAATGATGTAAGACAGATTAGCCAATATTGTAAACACCGTCATGAACAACAACAGCGCATAAGGCGAAATGAATTTGAAGTTTTCACCATAAGCCATTAAAAAATCTAACTCAAATATTTTGCCCAATAAGCCAGCCATTATAACTGAAGCTACTACGGGTATGCCTAATTGCTTTAGCACTTTTTTTATTGGCGTATCTCTATATCTAAAATATTGGATACTAGCAACCAATATTAGCATGACTACCATAATCCATGTTTGAATAGAAGTGTAGAACTGAGGTTCACGCAACGCCATATTATCTGGCAATGCTGTTGAGTTAGTCCAGCCATTTATTATGGCAAACACCTTGTTGTAAACTGGCTTGGAGGTTTCAAAAGTTATTTGAATTGCCGAAAACATTAATATTAACGATCCTATAAACATCCAAAACTCCTTGCTGCTTGTTTTTTCTTCCTTCTTTTTTCTAGGAAGCTTTTTCCAATTAATTGCTATTAAAGTGACAATTAATAAAGTAAATACAGAAATAAAAATAAATAGCTGTGTAAGCAATCCTGACTCTGTGAAGGCGTGCACAGATGCATCTCCCAAAATTCCACTTTTTGTTAAAAATGTTGAATACAACACCATTACAAATGGAAAACTTAACAAAAACAAGGTGATTTTTAATGAATAGCCTGTGTTTCTGAATGCCAATAACGTATGTAAACCTGCCAATAATACTACCCACGGTACCAATGATGAGTTTTCTACAGGATCCCAAGCCCAAAAGCCACCAAAGGTTAACGCCTCATAAGCCCAAGCTCCACCCATTAAAATACCTGTACCTAAAATGGCACCACTAAATAATGTCCATGGCAACACTGCTTTAGCATAGCCTTTAAAATCTTTATTTATTAACGCTGCTATGGTGTATGCGAACGGTATTAAAGTAGAAGCAAAACCTAAAAACAAAGTAGGTGGATGAATAACCATCCAATAATTTTGCAGCAATGGATTTAATCCATTTCCATCAGAAATCATTTCTAAATAATTAGGAAATTGGAAGATAGGTGCGTTGGCATTCACATCTTTCAATAACTCAAACGGACTGGTACCAATAGCTAAATCGCCAAAATGAAATCCCAATAACAAACTAGCCAGCCAAGCTTGTACAAAGCAAAATGCTGCCATTACCGTTATGCGCCATTTGCCAGCGGTAAAGTAAAGTATAACTCCTAGTACAGTGTGCCAAAACGCCCAAAGCAATGTGCTACCCTCTTGCCCTTCCCAAAAACAAGAAAACAAATAGTTAAAAGGCAAATCGCGTGAAGCATGGCTAAATACATAATTGTATTCGAAATGATAGTTAAATATTAAGTAGTAAATGGTAGCAATGATTGCTAAAAATGAACCTCCTTGAATAAAAAAGCCAATGGCACCCAATTTTTGCCAACTGCTGTGTAATGGGTTATTGCGGTTTTTGTAAGCTAAAAGGTAACTTATGGTTCCAAATAAGGAAGATACCAATGCTATAATTACCCAAAGTCGTCCTAGTTTGCCTGCTATTAGCAGCTCACCAAATTCGTTCACGAATTCTCTTTTTGGTAATTTTTCAATTCAATTTCTTCATCAACATATTTTGAAGGACACTTTTGAAGAATTTTAGATGCATGAAACTCATCATCAACCATTTTACCTATGGCTACTATGGTTTCGCTTTGGTCAATCTCTTGAGGTTTGCTATCAAAGTAAACTACTTTTCTTACTTCCCCTTTTTTATCTTGCATAAAAAATGAAAAATAATTGGGATCTTTTAAAGGATCATACTCCATTTTTTTTTGCTTTTGAAGTTCACCTGCAATATGAAAGCTCTTGTTGGGGTTGGCTTCTGCAAAAACAAAATCTTCATAGGTATCGGTATTGCCGCCAAATGTGGCACCAAATAAAACCAATACCCCAATGGCTAATAAAACAAATGCTATAATCGTCCCTTTATTCATCCTATATCTTAAAACAAAATTACCTCAAATTGTTCAATTACCTTACAATAAAAGTTAATATTTAGCATCCTTAATACCTTGTTTATAATTTACTTTTTCAATTAGGTTTTAAAAAATTAGATTTGAATCATGGCTGCAAACAATTTTGATCCGAACGGTGTAGGTTTAAATAACTCAAATATTTTTGGACTTCCCTACTCTTTTAATGAGTCTGAAATTGTATTGTTGCCCGTGCCTTGGGATGTTACTACCTCCAATACCAGCGGAACAAGCAATGGGCCTAAAGCCATATTGGAAGCATCTCCGCAATTAGATTTGTACGATTATGATTTTCCCAATACTTGGAAAAAGAAAATTTTTATGCTAGAAAACAGCATGGAAATTATGCAGTTAAATTATATGACTCGTCCAAAGGCTAAAGAAATAATTAGGATACAAGAAAACGGCCATAAAATTGAAAGCCATAAACATTTACAGGAAACTTTGTTTGAAGTAAATGAAGCATGTGAATATTTAAACAAATGGGTTTATGCTGAGTGCAAAAAATACATTGAGCAAGGTAAAAAAGTTGCCTTGGTTGGTGGCGACCATGGCATACCCTTAGGTTTGTACCGCTTAAATGCCGAGCAGCATGGCTCGTTTGGGATTTTACAAATTGATGCACATTGCGATTTAAGAGATGCTTATGAGGGTTTTAAATACTCGCATGCGAGCATTATGCACAATGCATTAGATATACCTGAGGTTAGCAAAATTGTGCAAGTGGGCACACGCGATTATAGCAGCAATGAAAACGATATTGCTCAAAGCAACGCAAGGGTGAGCATGTTTTGTGATGATTCGATTAACGAGCGCTTATTTACCGGAGATAACTTTGATAATGTTTGTACTGACATTATTAATGCCTTACCGCAAAAAGTGCATATAAGTTTTGATATTGATGGGCTAGAACCTTCATTGTGCCCGGGCACCGGAACACCCGTACCTGGCGGTTTAAATTTTAGCCACATACGCTACCTGTTTAAAAAACTAAAAGCAAGCAAAAAGGAAATTATTAGTTTCGATTTAGTTGAAGTTGCCCGCAGCGAAAACCCCATTGATGGCAATGTAGGAGCAAGAGTGCTTTATAAATTGTGTGGGTTGTTGGGGTTATAGATTATGAGTTTGCTTATTAACATAGAAGACTTATTAAACAAAAATAAAGTTGAAAGCGATAGAATAGAATATAAGTTGGGGTGGAATCCTGATTCTGTAATGAGAACAATTTGTGCATTTGCCAATGATTTTGCTAATATTGGCAGTGGCTATATTTTAATTGGTGTTGAGGAAATTAACGGAATAGCAAAGCGACCTGTTAAGGGAATTAATGACGATCAGTTGGATTCAATTCAACAAGAATTATTGCGTTTTTGCAATTCAATTAATCCTAATTATTATCCGAGAGTTTCTGTTGAAAAAGTTGATGAGAAGAATATTTTAGCTATTTGGATTCCTGCTGGTGATAACAGACCATATAAAGTACCAGACAATGTAACAGCAAAACATAAAACTTATAATTATAGAATTCGGTGGACTACCTCTTCAATAATTCCGAACAAAGAACAAGAAAGGGAATTAACTGAACTTACTGCAAACATACCTTTTGACGACAGGTTAAATAGAAATGCTTTAATTGATGATTTAGACTTTAGCCTTATGCGAGAGCATTTATCTGAAATAAAAAGTGGTTTATTCGAGCAAAGTGCTAAAATGAACATTGCCGAACTTGCCGAAAAAATGAATTTAGTTTCTGGTTCAAATGAAACTCAGTTTCCTAAAAATGTTGGACTCTTAATGTTTAATAAAACTCCAGAAAAGTTTTTTAAATCAGCTTATATAGATGTTGTGCATCATCATAATGGACTTGATGGCTCACAAATGGACGAAATTACTTTTAATGGACCTATTCAGTTGCAACTAAAACAGGTTTTAAAATATTTTGAATTAAACGTAATTAAAAGTCGAACCATTAAAATTAAATCGATAGCCAAGGCAAAAACTATTTACAATTACCCATTTACGGTTTTAGAGGAAGCTATACCCAATGCCGTATACCACCGTGATTATAATGAAACTGAACCTATTGAAATTAGAGTGTTTCCTGATAAAATTGAAATAATTAGTTATAGTGGTGTTGATTCATCTCTTAAACAAAAAGATTTTGATAAAGGTGTTATTAGAGCTAGAAGGTATAGGAATAGACGAATTGGTGAGTTTTTAAAAGAATTGGGATTAACAGAAGGAAGAGGAACTGGGATTCCAAGGATGAATAATGCCATGGAAGCCAATGGCTCTCCAAAAGTTACATTTGATATTGACTCCCCTGATAGAAGATATTTTATTACTGAAATACCTATTAATTCCAAATATCAAGATAAATTGAAATCTAAAACTACCAGGTTACCCTCAATAGAAAAAGTTAATAGTTTTAATGAGCTTACCAATAAGCAAAAAGGTGTTCTTAAACTCATTTTTGTACACACTGAAATTACCTATCAAGAAATGAGTAAAGAATTAGGTATATCTATTAGTGCAATTCAAAAACACACTAGTGCCCTTAAGGAAAAAGGCGCTTTAAAAAGAGTTGGTACACGAAATGGATATTGGAAAATTATTTTTACTCATTAATGAAGGTGGTATTATAGGTGGTATTATAGGTGGTATTATAGGTGGTATTATAGGTGGTATTATAGGTGGTATTATAGGTGGTATTATAGGTGGTAAAATTACTCATTTGAAACCATAAAAAACCACACTATCAAATGATAATCAATTACTTAAGACCCATTTACGTAAATAATGTTATAGGTGGTATTATAACCTTACAACCAAATTCCTCCACTTACCACTCATATCTTTTTTAAATTTTAGACATAAAAAAAGTCCCACAGAGTATGCGGGACTAAAGGTTTTTCACCTGCGGCATATAGCCTTATTGTGATAAGATTAAATTTTGGAATGATAAAATCTTAACCCAAAAATAAACTATTTCTTTTATCCTAAAAAATTAATCTTACTTTATTTAAAAACGCAAATACAGAGCGTTCTTCTTAGATAATTTGGTGTTTTTTAATAACTTATACCCTTAAACATTTTAATACCATGAGCAAAATATTAGGACTAGACTTAGGCACCAACTCAATTGGTTGGGCATTAACTGATGATGGAAAAGAAACTGAATTGTTACTACAAGGTAACACGCTATTTGCGCAGGGTGTGCATAGCGAAAAAGGTATAGAAAGTAGTAAGGCAGCTAAACGCACGGACTACAGGAGTGCACGAAAATTAAAAGCTAGAAGAAGAATTAGAAAGCAAAATACTTTAGCAGTTTTAATTAAAAACAAGTTATGTCCTTTAAGCATAGAGGAACTAAACAGTTGGAAAAAAAACAAAGCAAACTACCCTAAGAATGAAGAATTTTTAAATTGGTTGCAAACTGATGAGGTTACTAATTACAACCCTTACATGTTAAGGGATGCTGCGAGCAGAAAAAAGATAAAGCCTCTTGATTTAGGGAGAGCACTTTATCACCTTGCCCAAAGAAGAGGCTTTTTAAGCAATAAATTAGAAGGGAGTGGCGATAATGAAATATATGAATTACTAAGAGAAAATATTTTAGAATTTTTAGCGCAAGACCCGAATGAAACAGACTTTCTGCAATTTTTGTTAACCGTTGAAGATGAACAAAGTGATAGTGAAGATAAGGGTATAAAAAAACTATTGCGATTAATAAAGGCCATTTTGAAGGACAAAGCTGATGGTCAAAAAAAACTCACTACATTTCTAAATAAGAAAGAAAACCTTGGTCCGGTTAAGCAACAAATTATGGACTTAACGGAAAAAATAGAAGCCAATAATTGCGAAACCTTAGGACAGTTATTTTACAAATGGTATAAAAACGATAGGCATAATAAAGATTTTAAGATAAGAACCTGGCATACGGGAAGAGAAGAGCATTACATTACCGAGTTTGAAAAAATTTGCCTAGCACAAGAGATTGCAGGTATAAATACTTCCAAAAGCAATCCTAAAGAACGATATACCGGTTTGGCTAATAAGTTGTATAATGCCATTTTTTACCAAAGACCTTTAAAATCGCAAAAAGGGAATGTTGGCTATTGCACATTTGAAAAAAATAAGAGGCGTTGCGCAAGCTCGCATCCATTATTTGAGTTTTATCGTGCTTTCCAATTTATAAACTCCATAAAAATTGAGGAAAATGAAACTTGGCGGCCTTTAAATAAGTGCGAGCGCAATGCTATATGGCCGAAATTTTTGAGAGTAACCAACGGTTTTAAATTTGAAGAGTTAATCAAACAACTTAACAAGGTAAATGGCAAAGAACTATTTTATAATTATAAAAATTACGAAAAAGTAAGCAACTGCACTACCCTTGCGAAAATGAAAAATGCCTTTGAAGGCTCAAGCAACAAAATTGTTGAAGCAATAAATAACTCCATAAAAAACATATATGACAATGACCTAACGTTAAATTTCAGCAATAAAGAGTATAAGTTGTTAAATGAATCATGGCATGTTTTGTTTGATGATAATTTTTCTGATTTTGAGCATTTGTTCAATTGGGCTCAAACCAAACTTGGCTTAAACAGTAAACACGCTCAAAAGTTTGCCAAAATAAATTTAAAGAAAGATTATGCGCAGTTAAGTCTAAAGGCCATAAAAAAAATACTACCGTATCTTAAAAATGGCCACATCTATTCCTATGCAGTTTTTATGGCTAATATACCCAATGCCATAAAGAACAAAACTTTAAGCAACGCTGATAAATCAGCAATAGCGGAAGGCATTGATGGTGTAGTTAATGACCATGGTGTGCATAGCAAAAAGGTGAAGGTAGTAAACAACTTGATTGCTCATTTTAGAGAAAACTACGCCAACTCGTCAGCCGATTATAAATTAGACGAAAGAGATAAAACGGATGTTAGAGAATTTACCGAAAATGTATGGGGCAAAAACCGATTCAACGCTTTAACTAAAAGTAACCAAACGGAAATAGTCAATTGGATAGCAGAAAATTATGAAAAACAATTGCGTAAAAAACATACAGGTTTATTTATGCCCAACTTACGTTTAGATGAGCGAATTATTGCTTTTTTAAAAGACAATTTTGATGAAGATAATGTTAATAGTGATCAGCTTTATCACCCATCAGCCATTAAAATGTTTCCTAAACCCAACAGGCATAAAGATGGAAATTTATATTTAGCAAGTCCACAATCAAACTCTGTTAAAAACCCAATGGCAATGAAAACATTGCACCAACTGCGCTACTTACTTAACTACTTAATAAGGGAGGAATTAATTGATGAAGACACTAAAATTAATATTGAGTTAGCACGCGAGTTAAATGATGCTAATAAAAGAAAAGCTATTAAGCGTATACAACGAGAAACAACTGAAAAGCATGATGAGATTAGAGAAAGAATAGCTGAATTTCACAAAAAGAAAGGTGTTGAAGCGGTAGTTAGCCAAAATGATATTTTAAAGTATAAATTACGTGAAGAGCAAAAGGGTATTTGTGTATATACAGGCGACCCAATAAATTGCACCGATTTTTTAGGCAAAAACCCTAAATATGATATTGAACACACCTTGCCTTTAAGCAAAAGTTTTGATGATTCGCAATCCAATAAAACTTTGGCTCAATTAAAATTTAACCGTCAAACAAAAGGCAATAAATTACCTGTTGATTTAGCAGAGCATGAACAAATACTACAGCATGTTTCGCATTGGAAAGATAAAATTGACCATTATGAATTATTGTTTTCTATAAGAAAGAAAGCCAAGGGTATTGAGACCAAAGAACAAAAAGACAAGCGCCTACAAGAAAAACATTACTATAAATATTGGTTAGACTATTGGCGCAAAAAGTACAACACCTTTATTATTGATGAAGTACCTGAAGGATTTAAAAACTCTCAATTGGTAGATACGGGTATAATTACCAAGTTTGCAAGAGCTTATTTAAAGTCGGTATTTAATAAAGTTTACTCTGTAAAAGGTGATATGGTTTCAATATTTAGAAAAGTTTGGGGTTTGCAAAACTATCATGAAACTAAGGAGCGAAACAGTCACTTCCATCACACAACAGATGCCATAATAATTGCCTGCATGACAAAAAATCGCTATGATTATTTAGCCTCAGAAATAAGAAAACAAGAAGAAAACAAGGTTGACTTTGCTATTAACCGGTTAGAAATGCCAAAGCCATGGAAAACTTTTACGCAAGATGTTAAAGCATTGGAAAGCAAAACCTTAAGCGTACATGGCAAAAAGTACAATGAGTTTAAACAAACCAAACGAAAAAAACGTAAAAGAGGAAAAATAGTTAAGCAAAATGGCCAACCAATTTACCAAACTGGGCAAGGCACAAGGCTCTCATTGCATAAAGAAACATTCTATGGCAAAATATTATATTGTGGTGAAGAGCGTGTAGTTATAAGAAAAGAACTTTCAAAACTTAATAAAACTGATGTAAAAAATATTGTTGATGAAAAAGTTAAAGCCATTATTGAAAAAGCAGCTCTTGAAAAAATCATAGTGTTTAAAAAAGAGGGGGCAACAATTAATGAAACAGTTTGGCAAAATAAAACCAAAGGCATTGCCCTAAAAAAAATAAGGTTATTTGCCCCATCAGTAAAAAACCCTATAAAACTAAAGCAACACCGCAATGTTTCAACTAAAGAATATAAACAAAGTTTCTTAGTGCAAAATGATGAAAATTATGGTTTAGCTGTTTATGAAGGAGTTAATGCCAAAGGCAAACTTATTAGAGCAAGCGAAATTGTGAACGCTTTAAACGCAACTATTGCTAACAAGGAAAGTGAGCTTACTGAAAAACTAATTTTTGAACCCAAAAAATTTAATAAAAAAAATAATGAGCTTACGCTTAAATATATTTTAAAGAAAAAATTGCACGTATTGCTTTATAATGAGCAGCCAAAAGAGCTAACCAAAATGGCTAAAGCCGATTTGTTTAAACGTTTGTTTATTATTACCCAATTAGATACTGAGGCAAGTTGCATTAAACTACTACATCACCAAGAAGCACGGCTAGGTAAAGATATTAGTAAACATATGGGATTAAAATCTGGCATGAAGGGTGGTAAAAACTTAGATAATCACGAGCAATATCCTTGGATTAAAGTAAGCGTAAACAGTTTTGATGCTTTGGTTGAAGGTTACGATTTTGAACTTACTCCTTTGGGTGAAATAAAGTGGTTGAAAAGTTATGCTTAAACGCACCATATATTTCAGCCAACCCTATCATTTAAGCATTAAGTTGAGCCAATTGGTTTGCCAAAACAAAACCACTGGTGAGATAAAACAAGTACCCATTGAAGATTTAGGTTTTGTGTTGTTAGAAAACAAAGAAATTACCTTTACACAAAGTGTAATTTCTGAGTTAAATGACAATAATGTAGCCACCATTTTTTGCAACAACAAACATTTGCCAACTGGCATGGTGTTAAATTTAGATGGAAATGATGTACAGAATGAAAAGTTTAGAGCGCAAGTTGCCGCAACCGAACCGTTGAAAAAACGATTGTGGCAGCAAACCATTAAAGCCAAGGTACTGAACCAAGCCAAAATGTTAGAAATTAAAGTAGGTGAGTTTGCAGATTTAAAGCATTTAGCCACAAAAGTGTTGAGCGGAGATACGAGTGGCATTGAAGCCCAAGCGGCTCGCAGGTATTGGCCAAAGTTGTTTGGACCTATTTTTAAACGCGAACGTTTTGGCGAACCACCCAACCCAAGTTTAAATTACGGCTACACCATTTTAAGAGCAGCGGTTGCGCGTGCATTGGTTGGCAGTGGCTTGTTACCCACTTTGGGCATACAGCACCATAACCGTTACAATGCCTATTGTTTGGCTGATGATATTATGGAACCTTACCGACCTTTTGTTGATTTTGCTGTGTGGCAGCAAAAACAAATTGATGATCAATACCATGTATTTACAACCGAACGTAAAATGAAATTGCTTAAAGTATTAAGCCGTGATGTAATTATTGGAAAACTTAAAAGACCATTAATGAATGCACTTTCAATCACCACTGCTTCATTGGCCAAGTGTTTTGAAGGCAAAGCCAAAAAAATTACCTACCCCAAATTCCCTTAAACTACTTTCATCTTGAGCCATTTCCATAGGAAAAGTTGCGAAAGACAGGTTCTTAAAATTTAATTCTATCCTGATAAAAAATCTGTTTTGTATAAAACACATACTCGATTAAATGCTTACCATATTATGTGGCTGTTTGTTTTCTACGATTTACCAACCAATACTGCCAAGGAGCGTAAAGCCTTTGCCAAGTTTCGTAAAAAATTAATGAAAGATGGTTTTGGTATGATGCAATACAGCGTTTACATACGCCATTGCCCAAGTAAAGAAAATGCTGACGTACATATTAAACGAGTAAAGAGCTTTTTGCCTGATGATGGACAAATTAGCATATTAACTGTTACGGACAAACAATATGGCAAGATCCTCAATTTTTGGGGCAATAAAAAAAGCCCTATTCCTGAAAGTCCTCAGCAATTAGAGCTTTTTTAAAACGATATTTTCCACTTAAGTAGTTGATAATTAGAAGGTAATACTACCAACTAATATCGTTCATTCCAAAATTAAGTCAAACCACAACTTGCTGCTTCTTTTTTTAATGCTTCTTTTTAATATCGTTCATTCCAAAATTAAGTCAAACCACAACCCTCCCGACAAAGTAGTTAAATCGATTCCAAATATCGTTCATTCCAAAATTAAGTCAAACCACAACTAAAAGAAAGGCAAGGCACAGGAAAAACAAAATATCGTTCATTCCAAAATTAAGTCAAACCACAACCATGCCCCAGCGTGGCATTTTTGCTTTGTTAATATCGTTCATTCCAAAATTAAGTCAAACCACAACGTTATATGGTTATTAAAGATATCGGAACGAATATCGTTCATTCCAAAATTAAGTCAAACCACAACCCTGATACTGGTGTAAACATTAGTGTTGATAATATCGTTCATTCCAAAATTAAGTCAAACCACAACCCATCCTCATCAACTAACTTAAAGTAATCAAATATCGTTCATTCCAAAATTAAGTCAAACCACAACAGCTGCGTTAACATGCTTTCTAAAATTACCAATATCGTTCATTCCAAAATTAAGTCAAACCACAACTGATAGTTTCGACTTGTGATTTTCCACCCTAATATCGTTCATTCCAAAATTAAGTCAAACCACAACCTACTCTCAGCCAGTCTGCAAAAGCAAAGGAATATCGTTCATTCCAAAATTAAGTCAAACCACAACCCTTATCCAACTGCTCCAATGGTCTGCATAATATCGTTCATTCCAAAATTAAGTCAAACCACAACTAAGGGGTTTACTTTCATCAAAGCTCAATAAATATCGTTCATTCCAAAATTAAGTCAAACCACAACTCTGAACTACCTGCTGCACCTTCAATTTCTAATATCGTTCATTCCAAAATTAAGTCAAACCACAACTAGCAAACCGACCCCACTATCTTATCTGGAAATATCGTTCATTCCAAAATTAAGTCAAACCACAACTCTACCTTAAATGTTTTGGCAAAGTTTTGAATATCGTTCATTCCAAAATTAAGTCAAACCACAACTTGACTAGAGAGTTGCCGATTGGTAATAACAATATCGTTCATTCCAAAATTAAGTCAAACCACAACTAAAAATTGGCCGTTTAACACGTAAAGGCAATATCGTTCATTCCAAAATTAAGTCAAACCACAACTGTGCCAATGATGGTACAAATGGCTTTTTAAATATCGTTCATTCCAAAATTAAGTCAAACCACAACTAGCCGACAGAATAGGATTGCGCTCGAACTTAATATCGTTCATTCCAAAATTAAGTCAAACCACAACTTTAAAATAGAAATCTTCAACATCAACATAATATCGTTCATTCCAAAATTAAGTCAAACCACAACGATAGCTAATATGTACCAAACTTTCGCCATAATATCGTTCATTCCAAAATTAAGTCAAACCACAACCCTCTATTAAAGAACCTCAAAAACTCTTAAATATCGTTCATTCCAAAATTAAGTCAAACCACAACCTTACGCGCTTGTGCAGCATCAGCAGTAATAATATCGTTCATTCCAAAATTAAGTCAAACCACAACTTTTAATAGTTTATCGCTTGATTTTTGCTTAATATCGTTCATTCCAAAATTAAGTCAAACCACAACTGGCTTTGTGAAATCTATCCAATAGGCGCGAATATCGTTCATTCCAAAATTAAGTCAAACCACAACACCTAGTAGACGATATAGCTATAAGGAATTAATATCGTTCATTCCAAAATTAAGTCAAACCACAACCGTTGGAAGTAAGTTCCTGTTGTAGATTGCAATATCGTTCATTCCAAAATTAAGTCAAACCACAACTGTGTACTACTATTGCCAATTGTTGTTTGGAATATCGTTCATTCCAAAATTAAGTCAAACCACAACGGCAAAGGTTTGAGATAAAACAAAAAAGAAATATCGTTCATTCCAAAATTAAGTCAAACCACAACCCTAAAAAGCGCGGCAACAATGTTGGTGATAATATCGTTCATTCCAAAATTAAGTCAAACCACAACAAGGCGCACTTACAATAGTGCAAGAAAAAAAATATCGTTCATTCCAAAATTAAGTCAAACCACAACTATGGCCCATGTAGCAATATGCCAATGTTTGAATATCGTTCATTCCAAAATTAAGTCAAACCACAACTGCTGCAAATTGTATCTGTTAAATTTGGGAATATCGTTCATTCCAAAATTAAGTCAAACCACAACCCACAGGCTACAATTACAACATGTCGCATCAATATCGTTCATTCCAAAATTAAGTCAAACCACAACTCTATGGTAGGCTGTTTAATCACGCTAATGGAATATCGTTCATTCCAAAATTAAGTCAAACCACAACTAACTGCTTGACTTTCAGTATTAAAAATTGAATATCGTTCATTCCAAAATTAAGTCAAACCACAACCCATCTGTTAACGTTGCAATTTCATAGCGTAATATCGTTCATTCCAAAATTAAGTCAAACCACAACTCTTCTGTTCTCATTATGCCGGGATTATTCAATATCGTTCATTCCAAAATTAAGTCAAACCACAACGTATTGAAGTTAATGCTTGTGAACAATGGAAATATCGTTCATTCCAAAATTAAGTCAAACCACAACTTGGTACAGCCTACTGATGAAACTACAAACAATATCGTTCATTCCAAAATTAAGTCAAACCACAACGCTAAATGCATTGCCCACACATCTGTGTAAAATATCGTTCATTCCAAAATTAAGTCAAACCACAACTATTACTGGGTAGACTGGAGGATATTGATAAATATCGTTCAATCCAAAATTAAGTCAAACTACAACGCTGTGGCAATTGTTCAAGCACACGGAGCAAATATCGTTCATTCCAAAATTAAGTCAACTTTAAATCGCTTTTCAAAGAACTTTCCTAAAGTTAATACCATACCACCAAATTCCTCCACTTACCGCTCATGTCTTTTTTAAACTCAAAATTGGCAATTCCCATTTCTATCAGGTGATCTTCAAACTCATCTTTTAAAAATTCATTTATTTCAAAAGACACAAAACCATCTTTTTTCAACTTGGTTTTGGCTAGGTTTAAAATAACATCATAAAACAAAAAAGGATTGTCGCCATCTACAAACAAAGCAACATCAGGCTCATGATCCAATACATTTTGACTCATCACTTCCCTTTCGGTTTGTAACACATAAGGTGGGTTTGATACAATAACATCAAACATTGCCAGTGAAGATGCTTCTTCTTCATTTAAAATATTAAGCGTTTTAAAAAATACCGAAAGGTTATTCAGTTTTGCGTTGAGCTTACAAGTGGCAATAATTTCATCACTTACATCAACACCCATAACATCTGCCATGGGCATTTCTTTTTTAAGCGCCAATGCTATTGCTCCGCTACCTGTTCCAACATCTAAAACACTTCCATTTGTTAGTGCGGCTTCTTCCATCAATGCTTTGGTTAATACAACCAACTCTTCTGTTTCTGGCCTAGGTATTAATACGTTTTTATTCACCTTTATTGGCAATCCAAAAAACTCAGTTTCTCCTAACAAATAGGCCAATGGTTTCATTTCCATTAAGCCATCATGTATCCATTCAATTTTATCTAGCTGGCGCAAGTCTAACGTTTGCCCATGGAAGTTACCCACCAACAATCTATTTTTTAAAACATGTTGAAACACTACTTTGGTTATGGCTGCAGCTTCACGTTTATCATAAGCTTGCAATAGTTCTTTCTCAAAATATTCGTAGCATTTCTGCAAATCAGGACTAAACATGGGGCTAAATTAATGATTGTATAATTGCTAATTTCGCTCGTTGTGAGTGAACATATAAAATACATGGAGCGTTGCCTTCAATTGTCAAAGTTGGGCTTAGGGAATGTGGCACCCAATCCTATGGTTGGTAGCGTTATAGTTCACAACAATAAAATTATTGGTGAAGGTTACCATCAGCAATACGGACAAGCACATGCAGAGGTAAATGCCATAAATGCAGTTGCCAACCAATCGCTATTGGCTAAAGCTACGCTTTACGTAAACCTTGAGCCATGCTGCTTTACAGGTAAAACTCCACCTTGTAGTGAATTAATTATAAAGCACAACATACCAAAGGTGGTTATTGGTATGCGCGATCCGTTTCACAAAGTAAATGGTGATGGTATCGATCAATTACAAAAAGCAGGTATTGAAGTTATTGAAGGCATTTTAGAAGAAGAGTGCAGGGAGCTAAACAAACGTTTCATCACTTTTCACCAACATAAAAGACCTTATATAATTTTAAAGTGGGCACAAACGGCCAATGGGTTTTTTGCGCCTTCCGATAATTCGCAATATTGGATTACCAATGAAGAGTGCCAAATGCTAAATCATAAATGGCGTAGTGAAGAACAAGCCATTTTAATTGGAACGCTTACTGCATTAATTGACAATCCTAGGTTAAACGTGCGATTGTGGAAAGGTAACAATCCTTTGCGCATAGTGATTGATAGTGACAATCGTTTGCCTGGTAACTTAAATCTATTTGACAATAGCCAACCCACATGGGTTTTGAACTTATCAAAAGAAGCGACCAAAGACAAGGTAAGTTGGAAAAAAATAAATGATAAAAAATTATTGTTGGATGAGTTGATGCAAATGTTAGTTAAAGCCAACATACAATCATTAATAGTAGAAGGTGGTAGCAACACCATTCAAAACTTTATTAATGCCAACTTATGGGATGAAGCTAGGGTTTTTACAGGCACTAAAATATTACCGCACGGCATAGCTTGTCCGCAATTAGTTGCACAAAATGTTATTGAAAAATCTATTGGCAACAATAGATTAAACGTGTTTACCAAGGAATGATTTTTTTACTTTTAAGTATAACCACTTCTACCCTCATATCTCTACTATTTAAATGGTTTAAGGGGAAGAGTTTAAACATGCTGCAGGTACTTATAGGTAACTATATTACTTGCGTTTTATGTGGATTGGCCTACCAAGCGTTTTATCACAACTTTACCATTGCTCCATCAGGCAATTGGCTTTGGCTAGGCGCATTATTAGGAATAATTTTCATTACCGGCTTTTATGCCATTGCAAGCACCGTTCAGCAGTTTGGAGTTACTATAGCCACGGTTGCCACAAAAATGAGTGTTGCCATTAGCGTAGTTGGAGCTTTTATCTTTTTCAACGAAAGTGCAACTGCATTAAAAATTATAGGCGTGCTGTTGGCATTGTTTGCTGTTTATTTAAGTGCCAAAACCACTAAAAGCAATGAAAAAGCCATTGATAATCCTGTAATTAAGGGTTCTATATGGTTGCCAATTTTCGTTTTTCTTTCAAGTGGTTTAATAGAAATTTCTCTTAAACACGCACAACTAAACTTGTTGGGCGACAATGACATTAATCTGTTTACTACCCTCATATTTTTAAGTGCAGGTATTTTGGGTGTTGGTCTTTTAGTAATAAATATTTTACGCAAAAAAACTTCCATCAGTAGTAAAAGTTTAGGTTGGGGCTTGTTATTAGGCATACCTAATTATGCTTCCATATTTTTTCTCATAACCTTGCTAGATCAACCAGGTTGGGAAAGTTCAATGGTTTATCCTGTAAACAATATTGGTATAATATTACTTTCTGCACTTTTAGCCATGTTGCTGTTTTCCGAAAAAATGAACAAGTACAATGTAGCAGGATTTGTATTAGGCATTATAGCTATTTTACTATTATCGGCAGAGGGATTTTGGCTAAAATACTTTATCTAATGTCATTACCTCAAGAGCATAGTTACCTTACGTTAGGCAATGCATCCAAAGGCTTTTTTAAGGATAAAGGAAGTAAGTTTTATGGTTATGGGTTTAATGTAAGTTCTACCGATATGGTTGATGAAAAATTAGCCTTAATTGCCAAAGAACACCCAAAGGCTAGGCATGTATGTTACGCTTATCGCTTAGGATTAACCCATGATGTGTTTAGAACCAATGATGATGGAGAGCCTAGTGGCACAGCTGGCAAACCCATACTTAGGCAAATAGATAGCAATGACTTAACTGATACCCTTATTGCCGTGGTTCGCTACTTTGGCGGAACGCTTTTGGGCACCTCTGGCTTGATAAATGCTTATAAGCTAACTACAATTGATGTTGTTGAAAACAACAAAATAGTTAGTAAGCCAATTGAAAAAATTGTGACCATAACTTTCACCTATGCAGTTATGCCTCAAGTAATGAATTTTGTTAAATCGCAACCGGTCAATATTTTAAATCAAACTTTTGAAGCCAACTGTAGCCTGATTGTATCCGTTAATACAATTAACTATGATAGTTTCGTTATTCAGTTAAATAAGATTGAAAACTTGGAATGTATAGTGTAAAATGTTAACTTAGAAATCAATTAATGAAAGCACAAATAATACTCCTACTGCTATTGGTTGTTATTCCGCTGCAAATTTTTGCAAAAAGGTGTCCGCATGAAAGTAATTGCTCACAACCTAAGTTCGACTTGTGCGAAAGTTATTTTTATAAATTTCCATTTAAACATTCAACTGAAAATGTAAAAGATTGGTTAAAGCAAACACATAACATATCTGCTACTTTGCAATTAAAAACCATGCGAAATAGCCCAGTGGGATTTCATTACACCTTTGTTCAAGCCCACAATGGTATTGAAATAGAAAACAGCAACATTAAGGTTAATCTAAATAGTAAAGATGAACTGCGCTCGGTTTTTATTAATAGAATTGAAAACATACCTTTTAAAACACCCACTAATTATAGCAATGAAGAAGTACTCTCTTGCCATTTACAACCATTAGATGAAAATCATATTGTAGAGGTAAGACATAATTATTCACCCATAAACAATAGCTATGAAAATAGCTACACAGTGTCTCATGAAACGGAAAATGGTTTGTATGAATACGTATACGATCATCAGTTAAAACTAATAGAGATCATAGATAAAAATGTTTATGCCTGCAGTGGAACTGATTCAATTATTGAGGGAAACATTTTTAATCCCGATCCATTAACCTCTGCCAACGTAAGTTATGGCGGCAATTATGCAGACGATAATGGGGCAAATAACCCTAGTTTAAATGCCGAGTTATTTACTACTAATATTGAAGTATGTTTTGACATGGGAGCATTTTCGCCATTTACACAGCATATTAATCTTGTTGATGTTTCCGCTCCTAATATTCCAATATTTTCTACCACCAACAATACCACAAATTTTAACCGAGCTGATAATGACTTTGAAACTCTGAATACTATTTACCATTTAAAGCAAATGTATAATCATCTAAATGCTATCGGATATGGCGATTTAACCAACTACCAGTTGCGGGTAGATCCTCACGGAGCCAATGGTGCTGACAACTCGTTTTTTACACCAAGCGGTGCGCAGCCAACCTTACAATTTGGGCATGGCAGTTCGCATGTTGATGATGCTGAGGATGCTGATGTAATTGTGCATGAATACGCGCATGCTATAAGTGAAAGAGCAGCGCCGAACACTAATAATGGATATGAACGCCAAGCAATTGATGAAGGCTTTGGAGATTATTTAGCCGCATCATATTCGAGATCTATCAATGAATTTAGATGGGAAGAGGTTTTTAGTTGGGATGGACACAATGTTTTTTGGGATGGTAGATCGGTTGGTACTAACAAAAAGAACCCTGAAGATTTGCAAGGCCCCATACATAGCGTAGGAGAAATTTGGGGAAGTGCACTTGCAAGATTGCACGTAAAGCATGGTAGAGAAAGGCTAGATAGTATGCTGTTTGGAAGCATTTATAGCTATGCCCGTAACATGAGTTTGTGTGATGCGGGAAACTTGTTAGTGCAAGCAGAGGAAGACTTATTTAATGGTGCGTTAAGTGAAAATTTAATAACTGATTTAAAGGCTTATGGACTTTACTGCTATGCAGATGCAGGGCCATTGGTAACCGTTAAGTGCAATAATGAAAACATACAATTGGGTGCAATGCCACTAAGCAATGTGCTAGCAGGCAGCACTGTAAAATGGTCGCCAGCTTATGGATTAGACAGCGATACATTGCCCAATCCAACGGTAACCGTAAATGTAGATACTACTTACTATGTAACCGTAACAACCAATGAAGGCAAGGTGTATACTGACTCTGTTGAAGTACGTGTTGTTCAATGCGACCCAATATTAAAAATTATAAATTCAAGAGATTTTGCCATGGGGCTTACCAACTCCATAGGTTTAGAAATTAGCAATGTTATAGGTAATGCTTCTATTCGTTTATTTGATGTAAGTGGTAAACTTATTTTGCAAGATGAGCTCTTACAAAGCAATCAAGTATTGCAATACAGAACTTATGAATTGAATTACCTAAGTGCAGGAATGTATGTTTTTCAGGTAAGCAATGAGGAGTACAACGAGACTATTAAAATCATTCGATTTTAGTTTTACTACGATATTGTTAGATTAGCTATATGAATTTCATCCCCGAAACGGAACTCATTTTAAATAGTGATGGTAGTGTTTATCATTTAAACTTATTGCCACATCAAATTGCACATGATATTATTACGGTGGGAGACCCTGATAGGGTTAACATGGTTACCAAGCATTTTGATAAAGTAATTCATAAGGTTCAAAAAAGAGAGTTCCATACGCAAACTGGCGAGTTTAATGGCAAACCAATTACAGTAATTTCAACAGGCATAGGTACCGATAATATTGACATTGTTTTAAATGAATTAGATGCTTTGGTAAATATTGACCTTACAAAGCGTATTGAAAAGTCAAATAAAACACAACTTAATTTTTATCGAATTGGCACTTCAGGAGCGTTGCAAAGTGATATTGCAGTTGATAGCTTGTTGCTAAGTAAACATGCCATAGGGTTTGATTCTTTAATGGAATACTATCAATATCAATTAACCGCAGAAGAGAAAATTTTAAAAGACAAAATAGAAACCAACTTTAAACTACCTAAGTGTAATTACTTAAGTACTTGTAGCAAGCAATTGTTGGATAAGTTTAGTGCAGGTTTTTTAAGTGGAATTACTGTTACAGCGCCTGGTTTTTATGGGCCACAAGGCAGAAGCATAAGATTACAAACAAACAAAACGGAGCTCATGGAAAACTTAATTTTAGCTCCATTAGATAATATTAGAGTTACCAATTTAGAAATGGAAACCGCTGGTATTTATGCGTTGGCTAAGTTGTTAGGGCATAATGCAATTTCGTGCAATGCATTGCTCGCAAATAGAGCAACCAAAGAGTTTAGCAAAAACCCTAAACAAACCATGGAAAAGTTGATTGAGAAGGTTTTGGAGGTTATTTAATTATTAAAGATGCAGAATCAATCCAAATCGGTATTTGCAGATTTAATAGTTTATATATAGGTGTTATTATGTTTATGTACTCATAAAGAGTCTATATCTTCCTTAATCTAATTTTAAGTATTGATCTAACCATTCCACAAATGAATTTGACACCTTTACAATTGTATCAAAATCATGGTCAAAGAAATAGATATGTTCAGGTTGTTCCTTGTTGCGCAATTCTTCCATCTTAAATCCAAATATGTTTCCCATGCAGTCTGAGGCAAATGGGATTAAATCTATGTCAAGTTGAGATGTCCATTCCTTTTCTTTATCATACCTTATTTTTTCAATTTTCCAAAAATCCTGTACATCATTCAAATCCAATTCATTATCGCAAACTAAATCCAAGATATCAGGTGTATATAAATCACCATAGGTCGATAAAAACAATCTATACTCCGTTGGGAAATTAATCTGAAATTTAGTCTCAAAGGATTGAATTTCAGTTTCAGAATTTGGTTCATTAAATTCATTTTGGTTGAATCGATTATAAAACAAATTGAAATTTTCTCTCATTTTTTTTGAACGTTAGCTAATATTCATATAAAAGTAGCATTAAGAAAATTGAAGTTTTGAATACACATTTGCATTTATCGACTACATTAATTTTCCAAATGTCCTACATCATTCGCCTTCAACAACTCCCAATTCTCACCATTTTGCTTAACGTGGTATAGCGTCAAATTTCTATGCTGTATTTTGTCCATTTCACTTAATGGCTTATCTAATAGCAAGCACATTAAGCAACGCAATGTTCTGCCATGGGTGCAAACCAATATTTTTTCGTTGGGCATTTCTTCAACTTCTTTAATAAAATTTTCAAGTCTAGCAGCTAATTCCAAAATGGTTTCACCACCCTTTACAGCCACATCATATTTTCCATTTTTCCATTGATCGGTTATCGACTTGTAATAATCCAATAGATTTTTATCTGAAGGCTTTCCTTCATATTCACCCCAACTAATCTCATCAATATTACTGGTCTTAATGTGCTCTAAACCATCATCAATAAAAGGCTTCAAACTTTCAAAAGTTCGCTTTAGTTCAGAAATTACTGCAACTTCAAAGTTTTCATTTTTATAGTGTTCGTAAAACTGTTTTGCTTGCCAATTGCCCTTTTCGTTTAACGAACTATCAATACCCCTACCCTGTATTATCCGTGCTTTGTTAAAGTCTGTTTGCCCATGCCTTACAATAAACAATTCTTTCATACTGCAATAATATTGATTTAACTGATAACACTGTTAAATTTGCGTTGCAACAATGTGTTGCTTTGCCTTGTTAATAATATAGAATTGAATAAACTACAACACCTTTTCGAAATTTGTAAAAAGAAAAAATTCGCTTTTATACTTTGCAGATTTCCAACTTCACAAAAGTTTCACTTATTTATACAACATAAAGAAGATGAAGCAAATACAGACTTTAATTTTGTAATTCAGCCATTTGATTTTAATGAAGCGCAAATTGTAATTTCACCTACAATAGCAACAGAAAATCTTAAAAACGTTGATAAATACATCACATTTTTAGAAAAGTCAGATCCGATTAGCGCATTGTCTAATGAACATTCTGAAAAATATTTCAGTAACGAAATTGATTACAATGAACAAATTGAGTTAATCAAAAAAGAAATTGAAGCTAAAACCGTAAACAAGGTTGTTTTATCAAGAGCTGTTAGAAATCTTGATCCATTGCAAGGTAAAGAAATTGATGTTTTCAATAAACTCCAGTCTAAAAATGGATCCGCCTTTGCATACTTGCTATACACGCCATCAACAGGCACTTGGCTTGGGGCATCACCCGAACTGCTTGCAACTTATGGTGATGGCCAAATTAAAACCGTTTCTTTAGCTGGTACATTGCCCGCCGGAGATGAAGATTGGACTGAAAAAGAATATGAAGAACAAAAAATAACTACTAAATATATTAAACGAGTTATTAACTCAATGTCTACCCGAACTGATGGGCCTTATGAGGTAAATGCAGGTCCTATCAAACATTTAAAAACTGATATAATTGCTTCAATAACTGAAGAAGAGTTGCCCGATTTATTAAAACGATTGTCCCCTACTGCGGCGCTTTGTGGCAACCCTAAAAAAGCTGCTTTTAACATATTGGGTAAAATAGAAAAGCACAAAAGATCATTGTATGGCGGTTACTTAGGCGTAAAAAGTAAAAATACTTTAGAGTATTATGTAAACATACGTTGTATGAATATTGGCGAGATTAAAAACACCATATTTGTTGGTGGTGGTATTACGGCAGATTCCATACCAGAAAAAGAATGGGCAGAAACTGAAAGCAAATCACAAATAATGTTGGCTGCAATCAATGGAAAATGACAAACAACATATTCGCGATTTAGTTGAATTATGTAATGTTTACAATGTTGCGGCTGTTGTACTTTCACCCGGCTCAAGGTGCGCTCCTTTAGTTACAACTTTTGCCCAACACAGCAAATCAAAACTTTATACCATTGTTGATGAGAGAGCTGCTGCTTTTTTTGCATTAGGAATTGCGCAACAAACCGAACAAACGGTGGCATTGGTTTGTACCAGTGGTAGCGCTTTGTTGAACTACGCGCCAGCAATTTGTGAAGCTTTCTATTCTCAAATTCCATTATTAGTACTTTCTACCGATAGGCCGCCACATTTAATTGATGTTGGTGACGGACAAACCATTAGGCAATTAGGTGTTTATAGCAATTTTGTAAAAGCTAGTTTGCAATTAGCCATTGCTGATAATAATTTAAAAGAAAACATCAACATCATTTATAATGCATTAACTGCATGTCAAAACTTACCCAAAGGCCCTGTGCAATTAAATGTGCCTTTGGATGAGCCATTGTATAATAGCGTACCCCAAAATGCTTCTAATAACTTTCAAATAAGTATTGAGGAAAATGATACAACTGAATTAAATTTAGACAATGATTTAATTGAAAAATGGAAGAAGCCAGATAAAGTATTGGTAATTGTTGGGAGCCACAGTCCTAGCGAAAAACTCAATAAAATACTGAGTCAACTTTCAAGTGCTCAAAATACATTGGTGCTTACCGAAAGAACAGCAAATGTCTCATTGGCCAATTCAATTTATAATATTGATAGATTTATTGATAGCTTAAGTGTTGAAGAACGCAAGGACTTTATGCCCGATTTAATAATTACAATTGGAGGAGCTATTGTTTCAAAGAAGATAAAAGTGCTATTGCGAAAAGTGGATGAAGGTTGTGAGCACTGGCACTTTGGGCATTCACCAATTTCACCAAATACATTTTTTAGGCTTACCCAACATTTTAAAACGGGTTACTTAAGTTGTCTAAGTCAACTTGCCCAAAAAGCAAACAATAACAGTAGTTACCAAAGTGATATGTTGGCCAGTGACAAAGCGCATGAAAAAAGACAGCAATTGTTTTTAAAAGAAACTAAATGGTCAGATTTAGCAGTAATTAGTCTGGTGTTTGCTTCATTGCCCCAAAATGCACAATTGCAATTGGGCAATAGTACACCAGTTAGATACGCCAACTTGTTCAGTATCAAAGAAAAAAAGAACATTTCGGTTTATGCCAATCGTGGAACTAGCGGTATAGACGGTTCAATTAGCACAGCCTCAGGAGCAGCAATGGTAAATACTAACTTAACCATTTGCATTACTGGAGATTTAAGTTTTTTCTACGATTCCAATGCTTTGTGGAATAAACATTTGCCTGAAAATTTGAGAGTCATCATCATTAACAATAGTGGTGGTAACATTTTTAGAATAATACCGGGCCCCGACAAAACAAATGAATTAGAAGATTTTTTTGAAGCCAATCATAACTTAAACGCAAAGCACATTGCTAAAACGTTTGATGTGCCCTACTATTTTTGTGATGAGTTTAAGGGCTTGGAAAAATGCTTGCCATTGTTTTATGAATCGCAAAATGGAAAGCCTGCTATATTAGAAATTAAAACACCTAATGAGCAAAGTGCACAAGTTTTAAAAGACTATTTTACTTTTATAAAAAATACCAATGGGTAGTGCTAAAGCATGGTTAAGTGCAATGAGGCTAAGAACGCTACCCTTGGCCGTTGCATGTATTGCTATGGGCTCATTTTTAGCAGCATTTAACAATGTTTTTAATTTAAAGATTTTTATTGCTGCCCTAATTACTGCTATTGCTTTGCAAATATTGTCAAACCTTGCCAACGATTATGGCGACAGCCAAAGCGGTGTTGATGATGCTGGCAGGGTTGGCCCTATTCGTGCAATTCAAAGTGGAGCAATTACTAAATCGCAAATGAAAAAAGCAATGGTTGTTAATGCTTTATTGGCATTTTGTGGTGGCGTTGCAACAGTGTTTTTTGCATTCGATAATCCACTATTTATCATTTTGTTTTTAATTATTGGCTTGCTAGCAATTGCCGCTGCTGTTAAATATACGGTTGGCAAAAACCCATACGGCTACATGGGTTTAGGAGATATTTTTGTGTTTTTATTCTTTGGAATTGTGGGTGTTTGTGGCACCTACTTTCTGTTTGCAGGTAAGTTATATTTAACTACCCTACTGCCCGCCACCGCTTTTGGTGCGCTAAGTGTTGGAGTGCTAAACCTAAACAATTTAAGAGATTGGGAAAATGATAAAACACATGGCAAAAACACCCTAGTTGTAAAGTTGGGCAGTCCTTTTGGTAAAATTTATCAAACCTTGCTCATAGCATTGGCCTTTACCTCTATAATTGCTTTCGTAATAATAAGTTATCAAAGCATTTGGCAATGGTTGTTCTTAATTACGTTACCGCTTTTTATTATACAACTCTTTAAGATTCATAAAAATAAAATACCTAAAGACCTTGATCCAGAGTTAAAAAAATTGGCCATTTTTACTGTGCTGTTTACCTTAAGTTTTGGAGCAGGTTTGTTATTAAAATGAAATACGATTTTAAATTCGACAAGTTAGAAGCCAATTATGTAAAACATACTTTGGAGTTCAAAATACCTGGAGGTACCTCTCGCGGAGTGCTTAAAACCCGTGATGTATACTTTTTAAAAGTGTATGAAGCCAAAAATCCTGATGTTTATGGAATTGGTGAGTGTGCACCGTTAAAAGGTTTAAGCATTGATGATGTAGATGATTTTGAAGAAACATTGTCTGGCTTATGTGTTCACATGTTTCAAATAGATAATTTTTTTGACCAACGATTAGCTAATTACCCTTCCATACTATTTGGATTGGAAACTGCCTTACTCGATTTGCAAAATGGTGGCAAAAGAAAGCTTTTTGAAAATAACTTTACCAACGGCAGTGCAGGTATAAAGATCAACGGACTAATTTGGATGGGCGACAAAGAATTTATGTTGCAACAAATTAAAAGCAAGCTAAGCCAAGGATTTACTTGCCTTAAGCTTAAAATTGGAGCAATTAATTTAGCTGATGAGTTGGCTTTACTCAAATATATTCGCTCCCAATTTTCTTCTAAAGAGTTGGAACTACGCGTAGATGCCAATGGCGCATTTAAGTCAGAAACAGCATTAAAGCAATTGGAGCAATTATCAAAATTTGAGCTACACAGCATTGAGCAACCAATTGCTGCAGGCCAATGGAAGGCTATGAGTCAACTTTGCAATGCGACTCCCTTGCCAATAGCATTAGATGAAGAGTTGATTGGTGTTCACGGTAAATTCAACAAAGAGGAACTACTAAACGTAATTAAGCCGCAATACATCATTATTAAACCTTCATTAATTGGTGGCTTTAAAAGTGGCAATGAATGGATTCAATTAGCAGAGGAAAGCAATATTGGTTGGTGGAATACTTCAGCTTTAGAAAGCAACATTGGTTTAAATGCCATTGCGCAATGGACGGCAAGCCATAACAGTTCAATGCCACAAGGTTTGGGCACAGGTCAATTGTTTACAAATAATATTCATTCTCCCCTTGTTATTAATGGTGAAAGTTTATTCTATGACCCTCAAAACTCTTGGGACTTATCTTTACTAGCTGATGTATAATAAACTTACACTGCATGGCAATACATTTAGCAAAGCCCAATTGTTATTGCTGTGTGCTGGTACTAAGGCACTTCCTTTAAGTGAATTTGAAAAAGACTGTTTCGAATTTATAGCATGGTTTATAGATGAAAAATCAACTTCAATTGAGCAAAAGACAAGTGGCAGCACCGGCACTCCTAAAGCAATTACACTTTATAAAAAACATATGATTGCTAGTGCAAAGCAAACAATAAATGTTTTAAAATTGTCTTCAGGCAACAGTGCTTTACTTTGTATGTCTACAAAATATATTGCAGGCAAAATGATGATAGTAAGAGCATTTGTGGGCAGACTAAATCTAATGATAACCGAACCGAACAATGCACCATTGAAAGACGTTGATGGAAGTATTGATTTTGCAGCCATGATTCCATCTCAAGTGCATGATTCGCTAAAAAATCAGCATCACAAATTAAAGAATGTTAAGAAATTAATTATAGGAGGTGGAGCTGTAAATCATAAAACTAGAAAGGAATTGATGGCTTTGCCCGGTAAAATTTACAACACCTACGGCATGACGGAAACGTGCACGCATATTGCTTTGCAAGATTTAAAACAAAGTAATGCTGCTTTTGAAGCTTTGCCAAATGTGCAAATAGGTATAGACAATAGGAACTGTTTAGTTATTAGTGCCAAAGAGTTGGGTTGTGATGAACTTGTTACAAATGACATAGTAGAATTAATAAATACAGAAACTTTTAAATGGATAGGAAGATTTGACAATGTAATTAACAGCGGTGGTATTAAAATTTTTCCTGGGCAATTAGAGCGCACCCTTGCTAGAGAAATTTCAAGGCCATTTTTTATTGCCGCTTTACCACATCCTAAATGGGGCGAGCAAGTAGTTTTATATATTGAAGGAAAACCTTACAAGCTTGAGCTAAATAATATTGAAAGTAAAATGCTTCCGAAAGAAACCATCTTTGTAAAACAGTTTGTTTATACCGAGAGTGGTAAAATTAATCGTATAGAAACCCAAAATTTAGTAAATTCAACTTTATGAAAAAATGTTTTTTACTGCTAGCATTTCCTATAATTGTATTATTCAGCTTTTCAGCATGCTCAAAATGTGCTACATGCACCACGTTAATAACCAATAAAGATACTGGTGAAAGGTTGCCAGGTACCGAGCCCAATATTCGCGAGTTTTGCGGTGATGAGTTAAAAGAGGTAAATGGCAGAATTGATGATAGACCGCAATCCAACGGCTTAACTTATAGATATATTACCGATTGTGATTAGCGCGTTAAGCTAATTTTAAATCCACTAACCGCATTGCCATTATTTAAACGAGCAATGTATACTCCATCATTTAAATGGCTTATATCAAATTGTCCGTAGTCATAGCCATTGGTTACATCCCACTTTTGATAAACCAATTTACCTGATAGATCAAAAATATTGATTCCAAAATCTTTGTTTGGTAAATCATTATTTAACTCAATGTTTACAACACCAGTTGTTGGATTAGGGAAGTAAGTAAAAACTTCTTTTAAATCGTTTTGAAAATCAAATATCGAAACTGCTCCAGCACACCCCATTGAATTTTTAAGTGAACCTCTGCCAAATGTTTGACTTGGGTTATTTAGTAGGTTTTGCATTTTTGTTACTTGCTGTTGCGTAAACATTGTTTGGCAGTCTCCATTTGCATAATCCATATAATTTTGCACATTGTCAATGCTATTGCAACTTGCATGAGTTAAAGGACAATTGTAATTTGGTCCATCTGAGTTAGGCGTATCTGTAAAACCATCATCAACGCCGCAACAATTGCTTGCACATGCCATTCCGGTAGGATTGGTCCAAGGATGCGGTAAATCTAGCCAATGGCCAATTTCATGTGTTGCTACCCTTCCTGTATTGTTTGCCACAATTGTACCTGTTGTTCCAACATATCTATAATCAATTACAAAACCATCATAAATCGCTGGAGCAACATTTGGTCTATAAGCATAACCCAAAGTGGTTAAAGAACCACCTGAACAAATATCTACTACCCAAACATTTAAATAAGAGCTTTTAGGCCATGCCGCAATGCCATCTAAATTGGCCAACTTCATATCATCTGCCTCTGTTTGAAAATCGTAGCAAGACTTACTGTTCTGCTTTCTATTAATTCCACTATGCGGTTGTCCACTTGGATCCATATTTGCCAAGCAAAATTCAATATTAACATTGCCTGCTACTCCTTGAAAAGCACCCACGGTATTGGAAAAATTAGGGTTGTTTAAATTAAAATCTTCATTTAAAACATCTAGCTGACTCTGTATTTGGGCATCTGAAATATTTTCTGCTGTGGTATTATAAACGATATGAAAAACTACAGGAATGGTAACCAAAGGAACTTGCTGATTTTTATTGGCCGTTAAGTTTAGCCCATTTTGTCTATGCGCTTCTTCCATTCTCTCAACAATAGAAGGGTCTTCAGCAATGGCTTTAGCCAACAAATAGTCATGGGCGCACCAATCATTATGTTGTGCAAACAATCCAGTAACAAAAAATATCGATATCAAGGAAAAGTAAATCAGTCTATTCATACAAATTCAGTGTTTTGTAAATTTAACATTTAATAGCTACTTATTAAATACGATTTAACTCGCTTAATAGTTTAATGTTTGCTAATGTAATTGTTCCATTTGTCAATTACATTGCGCATATCATCAGGTAGTTCGCTATCAAAAAACATTCGTTCTCCTGTGGTAGGATGCTCAAAACCAAGTTTGTTAGCATGCAAGGCGTGCCTGCTGCATATTTTAAAGGCATTGTCTACAAACTGCTTGTATTTGCTGTATACCGTTCCTTTTCGTATGCGATCTCCACCATAGGTTTTATCGTTAAATAAAGGATGGCCTAAGTGCTGCATGTGCACTCTAATTTGATGTGTTCTTCCAGTTTCTAACTTACAAGTTATTTCGGTAACATAATTGTATCTATTCTTTACCTTCCAGTGGGTAACAGAGTGCTTACCAATGCCTTCATCATCAGGAAAAACTTCCATGTTTTTTCTATTTCGCAAGCTCCTTCCAATGTTGGCTGTTACCGTGCCTTCATCTTCATCAAAATAACCCCAGGCCAAAGCTGTGTATTCTCTATCAGTTGTTCTATCAAAAAATTGCTTTGCTAAATGGCTTAAAGCATGTTCAGTTTTTGCCACTACCATTACACCACTTGTATCTTTATCTAACCTATGCACCAAACCCGGTCTGTCTGTACCGCCTTTAGGCACAGGCAAATCTTTAACATGGTAAGCCAAACCGTGAACCAACGTGCCTGTATAATTGCCATATCCAGGATGCACCACTAAACCCGATTGCTTATTTAGTACAATTACATCATCATCTTCATATAAAATATCTAAAGGAATTTCTTCAGGAACAACTTGATAATCGAAAACGGGTTTAGGAAACACCACCTTTATATCATCTCCAGGCTTTACTTTGTAGTTCGATTTAACGGCTTTGCCATTGATTAAAATCGCCCCTGCGGTAGCAGCTGCTTGTATTTTGCTTCTGCTTTGTTCAACCCTATTGGCTATAAATTTATCAACTCTTAAAGGGTCTTGCTTAGGGTCTACTACTATATGAAAGTGCTCATAAAGCTCCTCTTGCTCTTCTATTTCTTGATTGTCATTTTCACTCATTGGCGTAAGTTGCTTCAAATTCTTGTGCAAAGTAACACTTCAATTTGTTTTTAACCTCATCCATATCCATTGGCTTGCCAACTTCCTTTTGCAATGAGGTAACTGCCTTATCATCTATACCACAAGGTATAATGCCTTCAAACAAGCTCAAATCGGTATTCACATTAAATGCAAAGCCATGCATGGTAACCCACCGGCTCATTTTTACACCCATGGCACAAATCTTTCTTACCTTTTTAGGGTCAACAACATCTAACCACACGCCAGTAGCTCCTTTAAGTCTATCACCAACCACACCATAATCTGCAATGGTTTTTATTATAGCCTCCTCCATTGTGCGCATATACAAATGCACATCTGTAAAAAATTGATCTAAATCTAAAATAGGATAACCAACAATTTGTCCCGGACCATGATACGTAATATCTCCACCACGATTGTTTCTAAAAAAAGCTATCTCTCTTTTTTTGAGTTGCGCTTCATCATAAACCAAATTTTCTATTGAACCACTTTTACCTAAAGTGTATACGTGTGGATGCTCGCAAAAAAGTAAATAGTTATTAGGTATTTGCTCTTCAAGCACTTCTTCCTTTCTTGCCTGTAGCTTTAAGTTTACGCTATGCTCAAAAAGTGTTGTTTGATAATCCCACGCCTTTTTGTACTCTACTACACCTAAATCTTCAAATATAATTTGTGGCACTAAAAAGGTTGTTTTGCCAACTCTCCTTTTAAAAAGTCAATAACTTTCACCTCAGTAGTATCCATTTCGCGCATATCGCCTAAGTATTCCGAAACCCAATCGGTTAAATGAATTAGGTAAAACGATTGTTGTACTTGGTCTTTACCCTTGGCAACAATTTCAATTATTTCTCCAACATAATCGTTAATTATTACTTTGTTTAACTCAGCTCGTTGTGCGTTTCTAGGAAACTCTAAATCTGAACGTAAAAATATGGGTAAAAAAGCTTCATTCTTTGTTCTCCACCCTACCAATTCATTATGATTCATTTCGGGTAATGCATGGTGCCAACAAAGCATTTTAGAATTTTCATTTATTTGTTGTCTAAACCTAATTGCAACGGCTTCCATGGTATCTTCAGCATAAACTATTGGAATTTTATTAACCATTCGCTTAGCGATACCCTTAGCTAACTGTTGTATTTCATCTTGCTCAATATTAAGCAAGTCCATTGCCGCATTTAAGCTTGTTAAATAAGCAGCTGGTATTAAGTTTAACTTGTTAAGTATGTAAAATAACTGAATGGAAGAGTAACCCAAACACGCTCTTGGCGGGTTGCCACCTGGTATTAAAATTAAATCAAAATCGTTGGTACGTGCTTCATTTTCAATTTTGCCACCACTGGTTACACAAATAATATGTGCTCCTTTTGATTGTGCTATTTGCATGGCATTGTACGTTTCTTCTGTATTGCCGGAGTAACTGCTTATAATTACTAATGAATGTTTATTTATATATTCAGGTAAAAAGTAGCCTTTATTTACCATAAAAGGAACTTTTAAATCGCCATCCACTAATCCCTTAACCAATGTACCGCCAATACCCGAGCCACCTAAACCAGAAACTGTGATGTTTCTAATTTCATTTTTTGGTTGCCTAATGGTTGCATTTTCTCCAATTTCCATTGCTTGTTTCATTTGCAAGGGAAAATCTTTTATCAATTGTTCCATCATGATTTTAAAAATTTAAAGTACAAAAGTAATTGCTTCCTGTTAATTTAGCCTTAAATGGCATCACATAATGATTTGGGTAAGTGGGGAGAAGAAAAAGCAGCTGAATATTTGTTGCAAAATGGCTTTGAAATAGTTGAAAAAAACTGGCGACATAAACATTGCGAAATTGATATAATTGCTACCAAAGATGAGCTTTTACATTTTATAGAAGTGAAAACCCGCAGCACAGCTTACTTTGGATTTCCTGAAGAATCAGTTACTAAAGCCAAGCAGCGTAAACTCTTAGAAGCAGCTGAAGAATATATTGAGCAAATAGATTATGATGGAGACATACTATTTAACATACTGGCCATAGTTAAAGGCAAAACCATTGACATTGAATTTTTTGAAGATGATTTTGACCTAGAAGAATTGGAAGATGAATTGTAATACTATCTTTGCACCATGACAAACGATCAATTTAAAAAACTAGAAAAAAGATTGCATTCCATAAGGAGGTATCTTTGACGTTGATAAACGATTTGCAGAGATAAAACGTTTGGAAGAGCACTCTACTGCTCCCGATTTTTGGGACAATCCTAAAAGTGCCCAAGTAGTTTTAAAAGAACTTAAGCAGCATAAATTTTGGTACAACCTTTACAAGACTTCAGAAGAAAAGTATGAAGATTTGCAAGTGATGATTGAGTTTTATGAGCTGGGCGAAACCAGTGATGAAGACTTAGATGTTGCCTACAATGATGCCATTGCCACTGTTGAAGATTTAGAGTTTAGAAGTACTTTAAATAAGCCAGAAGATTCACTAAACTGTGTATTGCAAATTAACGCTGGTGCCGGTGGTACCGAGAGTTGTGATTGGGCCAGCATGCTCATGCGCATGTACCAAATGTATGGCGAGAAAAACAAGTTTAAATTAAAGGAATTAGATTATAATGCAGGAGACGTAGCAGGAATAAAATCGGTAGCCATTGAGTTTGAAGGTGACTTTGCCTACGGATATTTGAAAGGCGAAAATGGTGTACACCGCTTGGTGCGCATATCTCCCTTTGATAGCAATGCCAAAAGACATACTTCTTTTGCATCTGTTTTTGTTTACCCTGTAGTTGATGATTCTATTGAGATAGAAATAAATCCATCTGATTGTGAATGGGATACTTTTAGAAGTAGTGGAGCAGGTGGACAGCATGTGAACAAAGTGGAAACTGCGGTAAGGGTAAGGCATTTACCTAGTGGCATAGTAGTTGAATGCCAAGAAACGCGCTCGCAAGTGCAAAACCGAGAGCGAGCCATACAAATGCTAAAATCGAGATTGTACCAAGTAGAAATTGAAAAGCAAAATGCTGAGCGAGATAAAATTGAAGGCAACAAAATGAAAATTGAGTGGGGCTCACAGGTTAGAAATTATGTGCTTCATCCTTACAAACTGATTAAAGATGTGCGAACTGGTTATGAAACCGGCAATGTACAACCCGTATTAGATGGCAACTTAGATGGTTTTATAAAAGCACTATTACTCCATGGGGTAAATACTGAAAAGGAAGACTAATGTTAAGAATAGCGGTAATTGTTTTGATTATAATTATTGTGTCGGCTTTTATAGGCAAGCATTTATTAAAGCTGCGAAAAATTAATGATTGCCATGAATGTGATGGCCAAGGTTTTTATCGTGGAACTAGAGGCGAGAAAAATACCTGCAGAAGTTGCGGTGGCAGTGGGAAGCGGAGGTGATGTGCATTTTGTTGCAATATTTTAAATACGTGAAAGAACTACTATCTGAATTTATAAGTGAAATTGACACCATATATTTGGGGTTGCTCTTAGTATTGTTTCAACTCCGAATGATTATCAATGTTGGATTAATAATTAAACGAGATAAAATCAGTTTTGCTGCAAAGTTTCTCAATCCGTTTAAAGGCATTGGGTACTTTAAAGCGGTTGATTATGCGGTAGAATGTCTTTGTCGATTTTACTGGAAGCCGATTAATGATTCCATAATTGCCAAAAAAATAGTTAATGTATTAAATGTGGCTTTTGGTATTTTAATTTTGTTAGGAATATTGGTTCACTTCTTTGTTATTGAATAACAATTCGCACTGTATTTCTCTCTCCGTTCGAAATGACTGGCGTTTTCAAAAGATTGATTCACAACAAGAAAGTCATCTCGATTTTTAAAGAGAGATACAATACGCTATTAGTTTTTTTTATTACGTTTTATGTTATTTCCAAAGAGCTTATGAATATGGTTCTCAAACCCAATTAGGCAAAATTTCATGAATAAGACTTTACTTTTCAACCAATGCAACCAACCTACTAATTAACCACACTTATTAATAAAACAATTTATATGAAGATTAATTTTCTGCTTGCAATTGTGGTTTTAATATTAGGTTTCTCCTCATGTTTACGCAATGAAGATTTAAGTGTAGAGTCGAGTGAAGGTATAAAGCCCATCTACATTGCTGCAGCGCAGGCTAAATCAATAAATTACGAGCCGCCAATTGACATTATTCGCTTAGGTAAAATTTATACTAAAACACCATTTATATACGTAAATGAATTGTCAAAAGGAGTTCATGTAATTGACAATACCAACCCTAATGCACCAAATAGAATTGGTTTTATAAATATTCCCGGCAATCAAGATATTTCTATTAAAGGCAATTATTTATACGCCAACAACATGACTGATTTGGTTACCATTGATATTACCGATTTAAACAATTTACAAGTGGTGAGTAGATTAGAAAATTTGTATGAAGAGGAAGAATTGAATTACCCAGTAAACTACAACGGCTACTTTGAGTGTGTTGATGAAAGTAAAGGAATAGTTGTTGGATGGGAAACCGCTTTTTTAACCGACCCAAAATGTTTTAGATGAAAAACTTACTATTTATTATAGCTCTCTTCTCAATATTATTTGTTGGATGTAGTGATGGTAACAATGATATTGGAGCAACAGGAAACACCGGAGTAGGTGGTTCATTTGCACGCTTTGCAATTAACAACAACTTATTATATGCAGTAAACAATACGAGTTTACAGGTTTATGATATTAGCAACCCTGCCAATCCTAATTTTTTAAATACTGTTAACCTTGGAGTAGGCATAGAAACCTTATTTGCAAAAGATACCTTGTTATTTGTTGGTTCCAATTCTGGTATGGACATTTATGAAATTGCCACTAACCCGCAAAACCCAATATATGTTAATGGCTATGACCATGCTGTTGGCTGCGACCCGGTAATTGCAAATGACTCATTGGCATTTGTTACCGTAAGGTCAGGCACTTCATGTGGCAGAAATGTAAGCATTAACCAATTAGATGTTGTTGATTTAGGCGATTTAAATGGAAACCTAGATATATTAAGTTCAGTAAGTATGAACAATCCAAGAGGCTTGGGCTTTGTGCAAGATAAGCTAGTGGTATGTGATGGAAATAACGGTTTGGTATTTTTTGATTATTCAAATCCATTTAATTTATCTGTTGTACAAACACTAAATGACTTTGAAACTTTTGATGTAATTTCCCTGAACAACACCTTAATGGTAGTTGGACCAGATAGATTCTGCCAATATGATGTTTCCAATATTGATTCTATTTTCAAGCTATCAGACCATAAATTTTTACAATGAGATTAATTATTTGCCTAATGATCACCTTTTGTGTTATTGGCTTAACTGCGCAAAATGAGGAAGTATTTACCAAAAGGCCATTGCAAAAAACTACCGTTAAATTAAGCATTACGTCATTTCTTGAATATCCTCCAGTATTTGAGCCAGGTGTTGAGTTTAGGCTTGGGCCGCAAAGCAGCCTAAACATGCATGTAGGTGCCACCGGTATTAATTATGGGCCAGATATTGGAGCTTGGTTTGTAAGAAGTAAAAATGAATTTAGATTTTATATAAACGAATTCGGAAACAAAGAACAAAACCTATGCTTTATAGGCATTGAAGGTACTTACCGCTACCAAAAAGAGACCCGCACTGAATGGCTCAGCAGGTTTGGAGGTGCATTTCTACAAGAATATAAGTTTAATAGATTTAGAAATGTAGCATCACTTTTTGTTAACTATGGTTGGCAAAGCAAAGGAACAAACTCAAGGTTCGTTACTGACTACAAAATTGGTATTGGCTACCGTTTTCACAAACTCACCCAAAACATACCTGATGATGTAGAAGGTAATTTTAGGGTAATTATACCATCAGTGGTTAACAATGTAGGCAGTTATACCTACCCTATGATTAACTTTATTATTGCTGGTGGGTATATTGCTAAGCAGTAGCTTTTAATTGCTATAAACATTGTGTTTCAACTTATGTTAATCGGCAAATAATAGATAGCTTATTTTGGCAAATAAGAATAATTTTGTGTGATTAAAATTTTTCAATCGTACAGTTTAAGGGCATTGGTAAGCAAGTTGCTCCTATTTTTAGTGAGCTTTTGCACCTTAGCATCCTACGGTCAAGTAGTTGAAAATAATTTTTCGTTTGGCTTAGGCGCTGGAATTGATCATGTTTCATTCAAAGATGTTTCATCCTCTCCACTGGTTTACTCAGGTTTTGGTTTACCCTTAAGTTTTAATGCAAAATACAATACTACCAAAACACTACATCAACTAGATTTTAGCATAATATCGCCATCAATAACCAATAATTACCCTTTAAAAAGTAAAGCAAATACTGCCTTAATAAGTTGGAATAAAACCAATTTAAATTATCAATTTTTGTTGAAAATAAACCAGAGTTCCAACTACGTAGGAGCAGCAGTAAAAGCTCAATATTTTTATAGAACGTATAATTTTTTAGATGGCGACAGTTGGGATTTTATAGGAAGTGCTGGCATACATTACCTAAAGCAAATAACCATAACTGATAAATACACTTTTGCACCGAGCATTGCATTGCCGCTGCTAGCATTTATTCATAGAAAACCCTCTTTAACCTTAGATGAAGAATTCTTAGATGACTTTTATAACAGAGATGGCATTTTGAAATACGGCAAGTGGAAGCCAGTTTTAAATGATTGGTTTAAAATTGAAATTAATATTTCGAACGAATTTAAAATTAGCAAGCGAATCACTCTGTTGGCCAATGCAGGGGCAGGTTATTATTTTATAAACTTCCCCGAGAAGTTAACCACCATTAATTATCAAATAGGATGTACAGCAAGCTATCAGTTTTAATCATTTTAGGCATTGTTTTAAACAGTTGTTTAAAAAATGACAACATAAACTCCAATGCTGCGGCAGCTGCTGATTTAATAGAAAGCTTAGAGCGTTATTCGATTTCAATTCTTAGACCGAATGTAGACTATACTAAGGTTAGCGCCAAGTATAAAAGTGATGCCAGTGAAAATATAGATGAAGAACAATTTTTTGAATTAACTCAAGATTTTCTTCTAACCTTCTATGACCCCCATGTATCGCTTAGCTCATCTTTTGATACATTGCGCTCAATAGATTATTTGAATTATACCAAAAACATAAACATCAGTACCGTTAAAAATGGCTATTTACAAAATATTAAACAACACCAAAGCAATATATTAAGCGCAACAATTAACGATACCATTGGCTATTTATATTTATCCGATTTTATGGGAGACCGCGCTGAAGTTGAATCGATATTACATAGGATTATTGATGACTTTTCTAGTAAGAGCGGTCTAATTATAGACTTGCGTGATAATAATGGCGGCAGTGCTTACAATGCGCAGTCATTATTAAACAAATTAACCAATGACGACCTGCCGTGGCATACTACTCAGAACAAAACTAAAAACGGATTTGATAACGTTTTTGAATGGAATATTGGCCCCGCAGGAAACTTCCAATTTACTAAAAAGGTAATTGTACTTACAGGAAAGTATACCATTAGCGCAGGAGAAAGATTTACCATGGGAGCAAAAATATTACCTCATATTAAGATTATAGGAGATACTACAGCCAATACCCAGGGCTCAGTTATGGGAAGAGAAATGTACAACGGTTGGAAGTATACTTTTACATTTGAAAAGTGTTTGGCAGCTGATGGCACAAATTATGAAGGGGTTGGAATTCCACCAGACATTTATTACGATTCAAAAACCATTGATTTAACTAGTAGTGATGTAATCATTGAGAGAGCTATTGTAGAGTTGCAGTAAATTATTGAAAAAAATCAATCCAACACACTCAACAATATCTCTAAGTCTTCTACCTTCTCTTGTTTATTATCTTTTTTGTAAAATTCAATTAAGCTAGTAATCATTGTTTGCATTATTGCCATGTTATCGCATGGCTTAAAGTATTCATTCTTAACACTTACTTTCAATTTTTCTAAGAATCTTTTTATATCGTTTCTCGAAAAAATCATGCCTTTGTTAAATGGATTTATGTAAAACTGAATTTCCTTTTCAATGTTCTCTGCATCAAACTCAACATTATTCTTTGTCATGCACAACACAAAATGATGCGGCAAATTAACCCCATGAATGGGCAAACCTAGCTCTCTGCCAAGTATAAGGTAAATAATACCTAATGACAATGGATTGCCTTTTTTGCTTTCCAACACCCTGTTTATGTAAAAGCTTTCTGCCGTTAGTTTTTTTCTAACAACACCTTTAAAATTGTGGTTTTGATAAAATATTTGGTTAAATACGTTTACTTGTTCAATTGGCTTTAGATAATTGTTGATCTCTAACCAAATGTCGCGTTTTACAATCTCAATTTCATTGTAAATTTTATGTACGTTTAGTCCTGGATATTGAAATTTGGCAATGTGAATTACCCCTTCCAATAAGTCATTAGAATTGTACTTTACCCATTTGCTAATATCATTGTAAAGCGAATCGAATTGTATTTGATGTATTAAAGCCTCAATGCGATTGTGCAACTTAGCATCAGGTGATGTTTCGTAAGCACTTTCTAGAACTTCAATGGCCGTAGGACCAATGTTTAGTAATTTTTCAAACACATGATTGTAAACTTCAGGATCCGGATCATCTAAGAGCCGAATCAATGCATTTAGTTCACTTTCATTGGTCATACTTCTTCCCTACTTTTTTGCTTTAGCTCTACCTCTACCCTTTTTTGGTGGGGCATTTTTTATCAACTCCTCACAATCTTCCTTAGTTAATGCCGCAGGATCTTTGTCTTTAGGAATTTTGTAGTTTGTTTTTCCTTGCTTAATGTATGGGCCATATCTGCCATTCAATACTTGAATATCATCAAACTCATTAATCATTTTATTCTTCTCCTCTTCCTTCTTAATCTTGATTAGCTCAATGCATTGATCGGCTGTAACCGTGTATGGATCTAACTCTTTACCCAAAGAGTAAAACTTTTTGTTGTTTCTTACATACGGCCCAAATCTACCAATTGCAACATGTAATTCATCACCTTCATACTCGCCCAATATTCTAGGCAGCTTAAATAGCTCCAACGCATCTTCCATTGTAACTGTTTTAATGCTTTGTCCTTCTCTAAGCTTAGCAAACTTAGGCTTGGCTTCCTCATCACCTTCTGGCGCATCAATTTGCACCATTGGGCCATAACGTCCAATTCTAGTAGAAACGCGTAAGCCGCTCTCTGGATGGTTTCCTAATTCACGCTCACCGCTTGCTCGCTCAGCATTTTCTAAAGTTTCTTGAACATCTTTTTCCAACGGATCATACAATGCACTAATAATATCTTGCCACTTAGCATCACCTCTTGCAACATCATCAAACATTTCTTCTAAAGAGGCGGTAAAACCATAATCCAAAATGTGCTCAAAGTTTTGAACCAAAAAGTCATTTACCACTCCACCAATATCTGTTGGATAAAGTTTATTTTTTTCAACTCCAGTATTTTCAGTTAACTCTTCACGTCTAACACCATCAGCATCTAAAGTAAATTGAATAAAATCCCTTGGATGTCCTTCTGAGCCTTTCTTCTCAACGTAATTTCTCTTTTGAATGGTGGTAATGGTTGGAGCATACGTTGATGGTCTTCCAATACCCAATTCTTCTAATTTCTTAACCAGCGCAGCCTCATTATATCTGGCAGGTGCTCTTGAAAAACGCTGAGTAGCAGTAACGTCTTCTCTTGTCAATGGCATTTCAATTTCCATTGGAGGCAATAAACCATCTGTTCCTTCTTCCTCCTCTTCATCAGTAGACTCAAGGTATAGTTTTAAAAAACCATCAAACTTTATTACCTGGCCTTTGGCTACAAACTGCTCGCTTCTGCCAGAAACATTTATTCTTACCGTAGTATTTTCTAATTCAGCTGGCGCCATTTGTGAAGCTACCGCACGTTTCCAAATTAAGCTGTATAAACGTTGCGCATCATCATCACCAGCAACTTCTTCAACCGTCATGTCACTTGGGCGTATGGCCTCATGCGCTTCTTGTGCATTGGCATTTTTACCCTTATATCTTTTCGGATTGCTATACTTATCTCCGTAATTCTTTTTAATAGACTCTTCTGCAGCCGTAATTGCCGTTTCCGATAAGTTTACTGAATCGGTTCTCATATAAGTTATCTTACCTGACTCGTATAACTTTTGAGCCAACAACATAGTTTTAATAACTGAGTAACCAAATTTACGAGCTGCATCTTGTTGTAACGTACTAGTTGTAAATGGTGCAGAAGGATTTCTTTTTGATGGCTTTACCTGAATATCTCCAACATTAAAATCTGACTTTTGAACATCTTGTAAAAATTTGTTAGCCTCTTCTTCCGTTTCAAACTTTTGGTCAAGCTCAGCTTTTAGGTTGTACTTTTTACCCTTATTGTCTAATGTAAAGTTGGCTGTTACCCTATAACTTACCTTAGGTACAAATGCTTCTATGCTATTTTCGCGCTCAACAATTAAACGAACTGCAACGGATTGTACACGACCAGCTGATAAGCTAGGTCTTATTTTTTTCCAAAGCACTGGCGATAGTTTGTAACCAACCAAACGGTCAATTACTCTACGCGCTTGTTGCGCATTTACTAAGTTTTGATTTAACTGCCTAGGATTTTGAACCGCATCTTGTATTGCAGTTTTAGTAATCTCGTGAAAAACGATTCTTTTGGTTTGCGTTGGATCTAGTCCCAATGCTTCACATAAATGCCAAGATATGGCCTCTCCCTCACGGTCCTCATCCGTTGCTAACCAAACTTCTTCTGCGGCTTTTGCCAACTTTTTTAATTCGGCAACCAACTTCTTTTTGTCGGCAGGAATTACGTATTTAGGTTCAAAGTTATTCTCAACATCAATTGATAAATCTTTGGAAGGCAAGTCTCTAATATGACCATAACTGCTCTTTACAATAAATCCTTTTCCTAAATATTTTTCAATTGTTTTGGCCTTTGCAGGCGATTCTACTATCAGTAAATTTTTCGTCATTCGTGTGTTGTTTTTCAGGCAAAACGGATGTAAAGAAACAATGTTTATTTCGAAAGTGCCAAATAAAAATTTTGATACGTCTGTTTTTAACCCCAAATTATACTACTATTAAGATGCTTCTCTTTTGTAATTTTGTTGCATGCCAAACAAAGAAATTTCAGCCATTTCACCAATTGATGGTCGCTATGCAAACAAAGTAAGCGAGCTATCTCCATATTTTTCAGAATACGCTTTAATGAAGTACCGTGTGCTTGTTGAAGTTGAATATTTTAAGGCCTTATGCCAATTTGATTTACCCCAATTAAAAGTTGACAATGAAAAACTAGCGAGTCTTTCTACCATATATACCAGCTTTACTGAAGAAGATGCACTAGCCATAAAAGAAATTGAAAAGACTATTAACCATGATGTAAAAGCCGTTGAATATTTTGTTAAAGACAAATTAAATGAAGCGGGATTTACTGAAGTTTCGGAATTTGTGCATTTTGGATTGACCTCACAAGACATTAACAACACCGCAATTCCATTGAGCATTAAAGCCGCTGACGAGCATGTTCTAATTCCTTTATTAGAAAGTGTAATTAAAGAAATTGGCCAATTGGCAGAAGAATGGAAGGGTGAGGCAATGCTGGCGCGAACACATGGGCAACCAGCTTCACCTACTAAGCTAGGTAAAGAAATTAAAGTTTTTGAAGTGCGTTTGCAAAAGCAATTGGAGGTTTTTAAAAACATAACTCATTCCGGTAAATTTGGTGGTGCAACGGGTAACTTTAATGCCCACCATGTGGCCTACCCCAACAAAAACTGGGAAGACTTTGCCAATAACTTTTTAAAAGATATAGGACTAGAAAGACAATCTATTACCACTCAAATAGAACATTATGATGGCATGGCACAACGGTTTGATTGCTTAAAAAGAATCAATACTATATTAATAGATATGTGCCGAGATGTTTGGACTTACATATCTATGGACTACTTTAAACAAAAAGTAAATGCCAATGAAGTGGGCTCATCAGCAATGCCACATAAGGTAAATCCTATAGATTTTGAAAATGCAGAGGGCAATTATGGATTGGCCAATGCTTTGTTCGAACACTTGTCAGCCAAGCTTCCCATATCACGCTTGCAAAGAGATTTAACGGATAGCACAGTAACACGAAATATAGGCATGCCTTATGGTTATACATTGATCGCTTTAAAATCTACTTTAAAAGGTTTGAGCAAATTGCTTTTAAATCAAAGCAAATTAGAAGCCGATTTAGAAAACAACTGGATGGTAGTAGCTGAAGCAATTCAAACGGTTTTAAGACGTGAAAATTTTCCAAAGCCGTATGAAGCTTTAAAAGCATTAACTCGCAATAACAAAGTAGTTAACCAACAAACCATTCATACTTTTATTGATGAATTATCAGTTAATGATGAATTGAAAAGTGAGCTGAAATTGATTACTCCAAGTAACTACACAGGTATCTATTAAATGTCAGAAACGCCTAAAGAAGGAATTGACTTTTACTTTAATGAGGAAGGTTTAATGGTAATGACTGAAGCTTACCATTTAGAAAGGGGTTATTGTTGTGAAAATGATTGTAAGCATTGTGCTTATAAGGAAGAGAGTGAAGAAGACAATCAGGCTTCCTTGGATTAACTTTACTTAATATGATATTTCTCCTTAGAATATACCTTGTGTTAATTTTATTTTTCGTCATTTCCTGCAGCAGACCAAAGATTGAAAGTGTATTGGTAAAAAGTGAACCTATTGATAATTTTTCTAATATTAATTATTTAGAATACCCTAGCCATCCATATTTTAGAAACATCACTAAGTTACCTCATAGTTACAGCCTAGGAGATTTTATTGATTTCAGCTCAATTTTATTTTTGACTGAATCAGCTAATATTTATCCTTTTGATGATGAAAACTTAAAGTATTTTTTAACCGTGGAAGAACTAGAAACGGCTTTTGAAACTTTCATAGATTCTTCTTATACTGAGCCTAAAATTAGACGAATAAAATATTATCCGTATGCTCGGCTTGTCACCAAAAGATATGTTCTATTGATTATCAATCAAAGAAAGAATGACTCAAATGGCAGAAGCTATCAGTTTGATATAAGAACATATAAATTTAATGGAGAGCTAATTTCAAACCTGCCTTTAGCAATATGGGATGATGAAAACGACATTTATTGTGCAGGCCAAATATTACCTGGAATGACAATTAAACGAAATTTTAAAAACGGAAAAATTGACCATTTCTTTATTGAACAAAACGGCTTAATTACAGAACCATAAGTCATTTAATATTTAGAAATTAAGCAAACCTAATCGCCTTAACAGGTGTAATACGCGATACAAATAGCGCTGGCAATAGCATAAATGCACATATAACTATCATTGATCCTATGTTAAGTAATACAATTGTTGTCAAGCTTAAATGAATTGGAGCTGCACTTAAATAATAGGATGCTTCTGGTAATTTTATAATTTCGAAATGTTTTTGAATTAAGCACAAAGCCAAGCCCAATACATTGCCAATTAACAAGCCAATGCCAATAATGTAAGCCGCATTTAACATAAAAACCCTTACTACAAATCCATTGCTTGCGCCTATGGCCTTTAAAACTCCTATCATGTTGGTGCGGTCTAGTATAAGTATTAGCAGACCGGTAATCATATTTATGATGGCTACAATTATCATTAAAATGATAATTGCCTTTTCATTAAACCGTTGCAAATTCAACCAATCGATAATGGTTGGATAAATTTCTTTTATGGTTGCTGAATGTAGTGTTGGACCCAATACATCATAATAAATGTACTCGCCAACTTTATCTATCTCATCAATGTTGTTAACGTAAACTTCAAAGCCCCCTACTTCATTTGCTTTCCATTGATTTAGGCGTTGAAGCATTTTAATATCTACAATGGCCCACATTTTGTCAAACTCTTCCATACCAGTTTTGTAAATACCACTCACCTCTACTTTTCTTATTAGAGGCCGACTAGACGCGTTGGCTTCTGGCCTAATAAAATATAGAAATGCATTGTCGCCAACCTTTAACTTTAATCGTTTGGAGGTATATTCCGATAACACAATGCCGTTGGATGTTGCCGAATCGGTTATGGTTAATCCTTTACCACTTTGAAAAAACTCGTTTTGATATGCCCACTTAAAATTTTGGTCAACGCCTCTTAAAAATATGCCTTCAAAATCGTCATTGGTTTTTAAAATACTTGCCTTTTTAATGTAAGGCTGTATATGGTCAATATCATCCATACCCGATAAGGAGGGATAAAATGCTTGGTTCAATTCTACTGGCTCTAAATCTTCTAATGATAAGCTGTTATTAAATTTGGTTATGTGAATATGTCCCCAAAAATTGAACATTTTATTTTTTATCTCCTTTTGAAAACCTGTGATTAGAGCTGTACTAATAATCATTACTGCTATGCTCAATGCCACTGCAGCAATAGACAATCGAATGATAAACCTTGAAAAAGATTTGTTTTTAGAAAATGCTATTCTTTTAGCTATGTAAAATGCTGAATTCACAATTGGTGGCAAGCTATTTGTTTATCACATGCTAAAGTATTTAATTTATACTCAACAAAGCATTACATGAAGTTTCAAATATTAATTTTTCAAATTGTTGCTATTACATTTTTAATGTCGTGCGGCCAAAAGGGCAATGGGCAGCCCAATACAAGCAATAAGTTAGAAGCTGCAAAAGTTCTACAAGATTTTAACAAAAGAGTTAATAAGGAAAATGTTCCCATTGTAGGAGCAGCCCAGTTTGATAGGTATCAATCAGTTTTGGAAAACAAAAAAATTGGCGTAATTGTGAATCAAACTAGCAAGGTTGGTCATAGACATTTGGTAGATAAACTACTTGAAGAAAACATTAATATAAAAACCATTTTTGCGCCAGAACATGGATTTAGAGGCAAAGCAGATGCTGGAGAACAAATTAAAAATGGCGTTGATGCGCAAACTGGCATACCTGTTAAATCGCTTTACGGAAATACTAAAAAGCCAACCAAAGAAATGTTGGATGGCTTGGATGTAATGGTATTTGATATACAGGATGTTGGTGCAAGATTTTATACCTACATAAGTACCATGCACTATGTTATGGAAGCATGTGCGGAAAATAATGTAGAAATGGTGGTGTTAGATCGGCCCAATCCTAATGGGCACTATGTGGATGGCCCTGTGTTGCAAAAGACTTATACTTCATTTGTGGGTATGCATCCTATACCTGTGGTGCATGGGCTAACTGTTGGCGAATTGGCTAATATGATTAATGAAGAGGGTTGGCTGAAAAACGGAATAAAATGTAAGCTAACTGTGGTGCCTGTCAAAAACTACAGTCATAAAACAAAGTGGAGTTTGTCCGTAAAACCTTCACCCAACTTGCCCAATGACTGGTCAATTGCACTATATCCATCATTGTGTTTTTTTGAAGGAACAGTTGTAAGTGTAGGTAGAGGAACCAACAAGCAATTTCAATTGTACGGCCACCCAAGTTTTAAAGATCAACCTTTTCAATTTACCCCACAACCCATGGATGGAGCAAAGTACCCAAAACATGAAGGCAAAAATTGTAGTGGTAAATATTTAACTAATGAAAGCGAAAGTGGGCTACAACAATTAAATCAATTGGAATTAAGCTATTTAATAAATGCATTTAAATGGTATAAAGAAGCCAATGGCAGTGCTGATGGGTTTTTCTTAAAAAACAATTTCATTAACAAATTAGCTGGTACGTCAGATTTAAAAAATCAGATTTTGGCAGAATTAACTGAGGAAGAAATACGAGCAAGTTGGGAACCTGCATTAAGCGAATACAAAGAATTGCGAAAAAAATACTTGTTGTATCCTGATTTTGACTAGTGTAATGGAACGCTGATTGATTATGATTTTTATGATTTACGCAGGTTTGGTAATCTAAAGTATTTGCTCAAACCAAAAAGCTACTCCATTTTAATCCTTATGGCTATCAAGATTTTCGCACGAAATATGTGGAAAGAGTAGGTTCAATTTTCTTATTAGTTAATCCATACCTTTGCTGTTGATGGAAGCTAAATCATTGCGAATTATTTTTATGGGTACGCCCCACTTTGCTGTTGAAAGTTTAAAAGCTTTGGTAGAAAATGGATACAATGTAGTAGCAGTAATCACTGCAGTTGATAAACCTGCAGGGCGTGGTAGAAAACTACAACAATCGGCCGTGAAGCAATATGCATTAGAAAACAACTTACCAGTTTTACAACCCAATAACTTAAAAGCTGAAGAATTTCAAGCAGAATACAAAAGCTTTGAGCCTGACTTGGCATTGGTTGTGGCTTTTAGAATGTTGCCAGAAGCTGTAATAAACATTCCAAAAATTGGGTCTATAAACTTACATGGCTCTATGTTACCAAAGTATAGAGGTGCTGCACCTATTCACTGGGCAGTTATTAATGGCGAAAAGGAAACAGGTGTAACCACCTTTTTCATTCAATATAAAATAGACACTGGCAACATTATTCTACAAGAAAAAATGAGCATTGGTGCTGATGAGAATGTTGGACAAGTACATGACCGCATGATGGCAATTGGAGCTCAATTGTTTTGCAAAACAGTAGATTTAGTTGCTACTGGCGATTATGAGTTAACCCAACAAGATGATAGCTTAGCAACAGCAGCACCAAAAATTTTTAAAGACGATTGCAAAATCAACTGGAATCAAGAAACTCAAATAGTTTACAATTTTATAAGAGGGATGAGCCCTTTTCCTGTAGCGTGGACCTTGTTAAAAGATACGGTATTAAAGGTTTATAGCGCTTCTATGGAAGTTATAGAACATGAATACATTACGGGCAGATTATTAACCGACAACAAGAGTTACATCAAAGTAGCCACCAAAGATGGCTTCATAAACTTACTTGAGATCCAACTGCAAGGCAAAAAGCGCATGAAAGTTGGTGAGTTTTTGAATGGTTATAATTTTTAGCCTCATTGTACCGAATGTAATTTTTGTCATGCTGTCGCGATAGCTATCGAGATTGATTCAGCATCTTGTCATACTAGCTAAAAGACCCTGAATCGAGTTCTGGGTGACTAGCGAATTATTCCAAAATCAAAATTTCAAGTGAACGATTCGATAGAAGCAGTGAGAATGTGTTTTTGATGTTTTCTCTCCTTTTCAAGGAGATATGTCCTACAGGACAGAGAGGATATGGTATGATTTTGTAATTAGTAATGCTGTCCCGATAGTTATATTGATTGATTCAGCATCTTGGTTTAATTCTCAACTTAAAAAAAATCCTTCTTCCTAAACAACAACACAATTAGCAAACTAAACACAACAGAAGCTGCTAGTATTAACCAAAAAGAAACATCAGTACTTGTGCTGGTAAATGGTAGCTTGGTATTCATACCATAAAAACTTGCTACCAAGGTGGGTACCATTAATACAATGGTTATGGAGGTTAATCTTTTAAGTACCTTGTTTAAGTTGTTTGAAATAATTGAAGCAAACGCATCCATGGTGCCGTTCAAGATATTTGTGTAAACATCCGTCATCTCCAACGCCTGCTTATTGTCAATCAAAATATCTTCAAACAGTTCTTCAGCATCTTCATCATTGGCTAAACCTAAAAAGTTAGTCCTATGCATTTTCATCAAAACCAATTCATTGGTTCTAAGGTTGGTACTAAAGTAAACCAAACCCTTTTGCAGGTTAAGTAATTTACTTAGTTCTTCATTTCTACTGCTATTGTACAACTCCTGCTCAAACTCATTTCTTCTCTTGTTAATCTGCTGCAAATAGTGCAAAAAATAATCTGCATTGCGCTCCAAAATGTGCAACACAAATTTTTCTCGCTCATGCGGTTCAAGCTTCTTAATTACTTTATTTACATAGTAATCAATCACAGGATTTTTGGCTGCGCTAATGGTAACAATCATTTCTCCAGTTAATATTATGCCAATAGGTATGGCAATAAACTGCACATCTTCAGCAATACCACTTTCTGCCGAGTTTTGAATGGGCGTATTAATTACAATCAACTTAACATTATCTTCTTGCTCAAAACGCGATCGCTCATTAATGTCAATTGAATCAATTAAGTAATCATAAGGAATGTTTAAATTCTCTGATAAAGCCTTTAAGTTTTCTTGATTAAATGGCGGAAAAATGTTGATCCAACAATCCTTCTCTGGCGCATCAATGGTAACTATTTGATTATTGGACTTTCGGAAATATTGAATCATGGTACGAAATTGGATGTAAATTAAGGGTTAGGCAAGTAAAAATCATAATTTTTACACCCAATCAAATTGAAACTTTATACAATATGATACAAAGTAATTTACATTTGCTTAATCAAAACTAAACGTTATTAAAAACATAAAAATAATATCGGTTACAGTATTTGCGTTGCTAATGATTAATTTATCCGCACACAGTCAAAGCTACAATTCCGCCAAAGATTGGAAAATGGATACCTTGCAAAGTTTGGTTTTAACCCATGTAAATGAAATTGCCAGTGGTTTTGATAGCTTACATAATAAAGATCGTATAAATGCTTTGATAAGCATTCCTAAATTTTATGAACTACGCAACCACCAGCCAGTATGGGTAACAGATAGTTGTTTATCTGACAATACATTTGAGTTGCTTTGGGAAATTGAAGAGGCTGACTTAGAAGGGCTAAATCCTAATGATTATCACTTTGATAGAATGTATGAAATGTTTGAAAATGCGTTAGACTACACTTTAAGCTTTGAAGAAAAGTTGCTAGACCTAGTGCATTTAGAATTGCTGTTGACGGATGCTTATTTGGTTTATGCCAACCATTTGTATGAAGGTAAAGTTTGTCCTGACACCTATGATTTAGATTGGGAAGTGGAGTGCGACAAGCGTTTAAGCTTTGCATCACATTTAGATTCTGCTATTAACAATAACAACTTAACCGAATCATTAGAACTCTTGAAGCCAAAACATTACGAGTACGCTCGATTAAAAATAGCCCTCATTAGACTTAAGGAATATGCTCCTGCTGCTGAGTTTGAGTTGCTTGAAATGGAAACTAAAAAAATCGAGTATGGCGATTCAACTGAACTGATTTCAAAAATTAAAAAGCGCTTGGCATATTGGAATCATTTGAATTTAATTAATGAATTGGATAGCAACGTTTTTGATTCTACAATGCATTTTGCAGTTATAGATTTTCAAGATGTAAATGGATTAGAGGCTGATGGTATTGTTGGGAAAAATACCCTTGAAGCACTAAATAACCCTTTTGACAGATACGCTGAATTGGTAAAGTTAAATATGGACAGGTGGCGCTGGCTACCCAATAAATTTGCTGCCGACCATGTGAAAGTAAACATTGCCGATTATAAAATGGAAGTGGTAGAAAACAACCAAGTAGTTGATATTTACAACGTTATTGTAGGTAAAATTGCTAGGAAAACTCCTGTATTTAATGACCAAATGACGTATGTAGAGTTTAATCCGTATTGGACGGTGCCAAAAGGTATATTGGGTCGAGATGTATTGCCATCAGTTAGAAAAAACACCAATTACTTAGCTAAGAAAAACTTTAAAGTAGTAGCTAGTGATGGTTCATTTGTTGATCCCAATTTAATAGATTGGCAAAGTACAACGGCTTCTAACTTTCCATATAGAATCAGGCAAGATCCTGGCAAAACCAACTCCTTAGGCTTGGTAAAATTTATGTTTCCAAATAAGTACAACGTTTATATACATGACACACCAAAAAAGAGCTTGTTTAAAAAACGTGAAAGAGCCTATAGTTCGGGTTGTGTAAGAGTTGAAAATCCTGAAAAATTTGCTACCTACTTAATGCAAAAAATGGATCCAACCTTTACTGTAGATAGTGTTTATAGCATATGGGAATCAGGTAAAAACACGCGTGTTGTTTTGGATAAACCTTTAGATGTATACATTTTATACTTCACCGCTATTGCAAATGACAATGGCAATGTGTTTTTAAGAAACGATATTTATGGTCGTGACAAAAAGTTGATTAATTTATTCAATGAACCAGTTTATGGTTTGTATTAATAAACTTACTGCAATTAGCCAACAATCATTCCTTCCAAAGTATTGTTATAGCTTTCTTTATAGCTAGCAGCTGTGCCAAACTCTTCATAGTCTACACAAACATTGCCGCCTGTAACGTTACCTAAAAATTGGTACTCTTGATTATTGGCTTGTAAAAAGTTTTCGAATTCACTTTCTTTTTCAGGGCTTACGCTTACCACTACCCTGCTTTGAGCTTCTCCAAATAGAAATGCATCTTTTCTAATTTCAGCATCACACTCAATTGAGAAACCTAGGTTACGATTAAAGCCACTTTCTAGCAAGCATACAAACAAACCACCTTGGCTTACATCATGTGCTGATAGAATATTTTTGTTTTTGATTAATGCTGCAATGTTATTTTGTAGTGCGGCTTCTTCTTCTAAATCAAAATATGGGCATGGGCTTTCCTTAACACCTAAATGATGTGCTAAATATTCACTTTGATTGATATCGTTTCTAGAAGTACCAATCAAATAAATCAAATCACCTTCATTTTTAAAGTCTAACGTCATTTGATTTTCAATGTCTTCCATAATACCTACCATACCAATTGTAGGTGTTGGATTAACCGCTCCACCGTCAGCACTTTGGTTGTAAAAACTAACGTTACCGCCAGTTACAGGAGTGTTGAATTTTTCGCACGCTGCACTCATGCCTTTTATTGCATTAACAAATTGCCAGTACACACCCTTATTGTAAGGATTACCAAAATTTAAGCAATTGGTAACACCACTTGGCACACCACCTGAGCAAACTATGTTTCTTGCTGCCTCACTAACCGCAATGGCTGTTCCTTTAAACGGATCCGCATAAACCCAACGGCTATTGCAATCAACACTTGCAACAATGGCTTTTTTGCTGCCAGGTATTCTTACCACTGAAGCATCAGTTGGTGCGTTGGTTGAAGCATTTTTAACTCCTACCATACTATCATATTGCTCATAAACCCAACGCTTACTTGCAATATTTGGTAATTGCACCAAGGCATTTGCTAGTGCAATGTAATCTTTAGGTTCCGCTATTGAGTCCATTGAAAACTCTTGCAATTTGGCAAAATATTCAGGCTCTTCATATTCCCTATCGTTTACAGGAGCTCCACCACCTAATACCAATGGCTCTGCAGGTAGTTCAGCAATTTTTTCTCCATTTTGAAAGTATTCCAATTGGCCACCTTCAGTAACCTCTCCAATAATTTCGCAATGCAAATCCCACTTATCAAAAATACCTTCTACTATCTCTTCTTGTCCGGCTTTTACCACTACTAACATCCTTTCTTGGCTTTCACTCAACAAAATTTCCCAACCTTTCATGTCTGCTTGGCGAGTGGGTACTTTGTCTAAATTTATTTTCATACCAAAACCTTCTTTGGCACTCATTTCACTTGTAGAGCAGGTTATTCCAGCTGCACCCATATCTTGCATACCAACTATGGCACCGGAGTTTACCAATTCCATAGTAGCCTCCAACAATAATTTTTCTTGAAACGGATCTCCAACTTGAACGGCTGGTAAATCATCCATACTATCTGCCGAAATATCTTTGCTGGCAAACGCAGCTCCCGCAATACCATCTTTACCTGTTGATGAACCAACAATGTAAACCGGGTTGCCAATTCCGTGTGATGTTGCAGAAATGGTTTCACCTACTTTGGCAATTCCAATACTCATGGCATTAACTAAAATGTTGGTTTGGTAACAATCTTCAAAATAAACTTCACCTCCAACAGTAGGTACTCCAAAACAGTTTCCGTAATCGCCAATTCCTTTAACAACACCTTTAATAAGGTATTTCATTCTACCTTCAATCTTACCAAAACGTAATGAGTTTAGCGCTGCAATTGGTCTTGCGCCCATGGTAAATATATCTCTATGTATGCCACCAACACCTGTAGCTGCTCCTTGGTATGGTTCCAATGCACTTGGATGATTATGACTTTCAATTTTAAAGGCACAAGCCATTCCGTCACCAATATCAACCAAACCAGCATTTTCTTCACCAGCAGCAACCAACATGTGCTTACCTTCTTTTGGCAAAGTTTTTAACCACTTTATTGAGTTTTTGTAAGAACAATGTTCACTCCACATCACAGAGAAAATACTTAGCTCAGTAAAATTGGGCGTGCGACCCAGTATCTCTTTAATCTGATCGAATTCTTCAGGTAGTAGTCCTAACTCTTTGGCTGTTTCAACGGTTGTTAATTGATTAACTGCGGCTTCCATATTTATAATTGAAATGCAAAGTTAAAAATTGCTTAGCTATATAAACTCACTTAATTCTACCACATTGTGGAAATCTCCAAATTGCCTTTTAATACGTTATTTTTTTAGGGTGCTAGCTAAGTTGTTTATCAAACCAATCTAAATAGTTTATCGTTTTTAGTTCTTCTGCTTCATAGCTGTTTATTAAGTATAACATTTTTAGGCTGTCATGAGCTTGCTTAAAAATCTTAACCCTTTTAGTTTTCAAGGAATTTTCGAAAAACACCTTGTTTCTAAATAGTTTAAAAAGCACGTTTTCTGTTTCAAAGTAAACCATGTGTTTTTTAAGATATTTTTCGTTGGTTTCAACCAAATTGGGCAGAAGCAAATAATTACCTAGCTCAAAGTGAAGGATTATTTCCAAAATTTTAAGTTTCGCATAAAAGCTATAATTAACACCTTGTGAAACCGGTATTTGAAGCAATGCATTGCACCATTCTAGCGCTTTATGAGTCTTGTCATTTTTAAAGAAATAGATTGGAATGCTATGCATGTACCACATTTTTTTAAACAAGCTGATGTCATTGATTTCTAAGTATTTGTTTAATTTTTCTATGCTTTCTACTGTAGCATCTCTGTCGTTGTTATCATTATTAATATAATATTGGGTAACCAACAAACCTTCATTAATAAGTGAGGCCAAAAAAAATTGACCTTTACTAGTAGCTTTTCTTTCCAAATCCCTTAGCTCTGCAACAAATACTTTAGCTTTAAAAGCTTTATTTTCTTCAATGGCAGATTGTACATAGTTTAATAGAGATTTTGAATACCCTACTAAATCAATTTCTTTAAATTGTTTATACAATTTAAAAAGGTCAATAATTAGTAAGCCAAATTTCTCTGAAGATTTGCCCAATTTGGTATGAATAGTTTCGAGAATAACGTAATAATAAAAGAGAATTTTGAAGCCCATCTTTGAGTCAATCTCTAATTGTTCTACCCTATTTAATATTTGATTTAACTCCATGCGTTGTGCAGGGTTTCTTAGTTCAAATCCATTTCTACTCAATTCATAAACCTTATTTAACTGAAACTTTAATTTGTCCAATAAGTCGATTTTGGTTTTTAGTTTTTCTCTTTTAGCATTCAACTTTTCAAAATCTTTGCTTAAGCTTGATTTGCTTTTATTGTGTTTGATAAGGTTCTTACGCAACTCCAATACCGAAAGCTGCAAGTCCAAATACTCATACCTTATGGCTAGTTTTTCAGCATTCTTTAAAACTTTACTTGCCAATGGTAGCAAATTGCGCTCATGCAAAATTTTAAAGTGAGCTAACTCATTTTTAATCTTATGCTCAATGTCATTTTGCTTTCTAAAATTCACCAATTCATCCATCAAAGTGCTGTATAGATAATTTTGGGTGTAGCTAAAATTTTTCTTGAGATTTAAAGTGGTTAGTGACAGATCGAATTTGTCATCCTTCAATTCCACTTTATCTAGCAATTCAAAAAGTTCTAAATACTTGGTGCCATCAGGATTGAGCTTTAGCGTCCTATCAGTAAAGTATCTTTTCTCCGATTTTTTAAGAGACCGTATTACTTGTTGCAGCTCAATGGTGGTTATCATTAGACATTTGAAGATTAGAAACCAAAAATAGCCGTTTTTTTTTCCTTCTTTATAGATTTTCTCATCCATAGGTTTGCAGCAAAATAAAAACTATGATACACGGTATAACATTAATCGTTTTAAGCATTCTAGCTGTCCCTTCTTTAATTATATCTCGGAAGCCAAATGCTAAAGAGCTTTTGGATAAAGTAGCGCCTTACCAAGGTTGGATTGGGGTTCTATTTTGTTTTTGGGGAGTTTGGGGAGTAATAAGTGCATTTTTAAACATGGGCTTGTTAACTGAATATCCTATTTGGTGGATAACCTGGTTGGCAGGTGCAGCAGTTGAAGCAATCTTAGGCTTCATTTTAGGTTACGGATTAATCCAAAAATATGCACTTAGTAAAAATGAAAGTGCTAAAGAAAAAGGAGAACAAGTAATGAAAAAATTAGGAGCCATACAAGGTAAACTTGGAATTATAGGAGTAATAGTAGGCATTTGGGTAATAGTTGCCTCTTTATTATTTTCCTAAGAACAACTTCTTAGAAAAAAAGGATTAACTCTTATAGGTTTCAGGTATTGGTAGAAGTGCTTAACTTAAATAAAATAAGACCTGTGTAATATATGGAATTGACATAGGGCTTAAACAACTACTTAGGTCGCTGAAATAGGAATTATTACATTTTTTCTAAACCCCTAAATTAGAATTACTCATTATATTTTAAATGCTTCAAATGAATTATTTGAAGCATTTTTTATTTTTCAACCTTGACAAACCTTCTTTTGAACACTTTTGTTGAAAATTTTTGAAAAATATTTGAGTCAATAGCTGAAATTTGCACTTTCAATAAAAAATAATTGATTTTTCTAAGCAATAACTGCAAATATGTCAAATAATCGCTCACAATCCATTAAAACAATTTTAGAAAGAGAACGTGTTCCTGTAATACCTCCTTCCATAAAAATTTCAGATTTTTTCGGCTCCATGGTTTTTAATGAAGAAGCCATGAAGAATTATTTGTCAGAAGAGGCTTTTTTAAGTGTGATGTCTTCTATTGAGCAAGGCACAAAAATTGATCGAAAAGTTGCCGACCAAGTGGCCAGTAGCATGAAAGCTTGGGCAATTGAAAAAGGCGCAACCCATTACACGCATTGGTTTCAACCATTAACAGGACTAACTGCTGAGAAACACGATTCGTTTTTTGTGCCTAATGGTGCCAATGGAATTGAAGTGTTTGATAGTAATTCATTGGTACAACAAGAGCCTGATGCATCTAGCTTTCCTAACGGTGGCATTCGCTCAACTTTTGAAGCAAGAGGTTACACCGCTTGGGATCCTGGTTCGCCAGCGTTTATAAGAGAAATTGGAGAAGGAAAAACATTGTGCATCCCAACCATTTTTGTTGCTTATACTGGTGAGTCCTTAGATTACAAAGCACCCCTACTCCGCTCGCAACAAGCCTTAGAAGATGCTGCCATACCTGTTTGCCATTATTTTGATAAACATATTTCTAAAGTTACCCCTACCCTTGGTTGGGAGCAAGAATACTTTTTAATTGATGAAGCACTTTACAATTCAAGACCAGACTTGGTTCTTTCTGACAGAACATTGTTTGGGCATGCAACGTCAAAAGGTCAACAATTAGATGACCATTACTTTGGTTCAATACCCGATAGAATTTATGGCTACATGCGCGAAATGGAAATGGAATCGCATAAATTAGGCATACCTGTTAGAACAAGACACAATGAAGTTGCACCTGGGCAATATGAATGTGCACCTATGTTTGAAGAGTTGAACATTGCAGTAGATCACAATCAATTGTTAATGGAAATTATGGAGCGTGTAGCTCGTAAGCATAAACTAAAAGTGCTTTTTCACGAAAAACCATTTGCAGGTTTAAATGGATCGGGCAAACACAACAATTGGAGCTTGGCAACTGATACTGGTAAAAACTTGTTAAAGCCTGGCAGAACACCTAAGACCAACTTAATGTTTTTAACCTTTTTTGTTAATACCATTAAAGCAGTTAGCCGCTATGATGACTTAATTAGAGCAAGTATTGCCTCCGTAGGCAATGAGCATAGGTTAGGTGCCAATGAAGCGCCACCTGCCATTATCTCTATTTTTATTGGCTCTACCCTTTCATCAGTTTTAGATGAAATTGAAAAGCGCGTGCCCAAATCTAAAAGCATGAGTGAAACTGCCAAAGATGATTTAAAACTTGACATTCACAATCGCATACCTGATTTGTTGTTAGATAACACAGACAGAAACAGAACTTCACCTTTTGCATTTACAGGCAATAAATTTGAAGTGCGTGCAGTAGGCTCAACAGCCAATTGTGCATTGCCAATGACAATTTTAAATACTGCAGTTGCCGACCAATTAAAATCATTTAAGAAAGAGGTTGATGCCTTAATTAAAAAAGGCGAAAAGCGAGATGCTGCAATTTTGAGAATATTGCGTAAATACATTACCGAAAGCAAAAACATTTTATTTGAAGGTGATAATTATAGTGATGCTTGGGCCAAAGAGGCTAAAAAAAGAGGGTTGTCAAATGTAAAAGACACCCCAACGGCATTGGACTTTTTTACAACCAAAGAAGCATACAAATTGTTTGAAGACAATGACGTAATGACCAAACACGAGTTACATGCACGCTATGAGATTTGGATGGAAATGTACATTTTAAAACTTCAAATTGAAGCCAGAGTGATTGGCGATATTTCATACAACCATATAATACCAGTTGCTATAAGATATCAAAACGAATTGATACAAAACATCAAAGGCTTAAAAGATATTGGAATGAAACCCAAAGATTATACTGCCCAAAAGCAAGTACTCAATCGCATTTCGGGCCATGTTAATGTGTTAAAAGATTTGGTTGACAAAATGATTAACGATAGAAAAAAGGCTAATAAAATGACCAACGAGCGCAAAAAAGCAGGAGCTTATTACAATATGAAGGAAAAGTATTTTGTACCAATCCGTTATCATGCAGATAAGTTAGAATTGTTGGTAGATGATAACCTATGGCCTTTGCCTAAGTATAGAGAAATGTTGTATGTGAAATAGTTGAAAAATAGTGCTTAATTAAACCCACAACCTGCATAATGTTAGTTGTGGGTTTTTCGTTTTTTCAAAAAACAAAAACCTCTCTGCCTTTCAGGCATCCGATTAGCCACTGGCAAATCTCTCCTTGGAAAGGAGAGAAAACTTGTAACCAAAATTTCGAATAACCTAAAATTTATTTCGTCTGCTTCCAAAGGAGAGAAAACTTGACGACTAAATTCTCTAGCTAAATCGTATTTATCTTTTAAAAACTATACCTACATAATGTAAGCCACGGCTTTTTCGTTATATAGTATTCGGCATGAATGACTGAAACAATTTAAATTTGACGCGTGCAATCGAATAAGTACTTTTTATTGATTTTAATATTTGCCTTTTGTTTTGCAGGATGTGAATTGTCATACAAATACCTGAATGGCTTAGATGCCTACAGCAATAGACAATATAGCGTAGCGACAGAAATGTTTAAAGCGGAATTTGATGAAAGCAAAGATGAATTTACCAAAAGTGAAAAAGCATTTTACTTAGCAGAGTCATACAGATATTCCAATAATAAAAATGAAGCAGCTAAATGGTATGCTACTGCTTATGAGTTGGGTTATGATGATGAATCATTGTTTTGGCAAGGAAAGATGCTAAAAAGCTCGGAGAATTATACGGGAGCAATAAAGGTTTTTGAGCAATTAATTAAAGACAGTCCTGCTTTTACAAGAGCAGCTCGTAAAGAAATTGATATTTGCTACCAAGCAATTCAATGGATAGAAAACCCACCTCATGTATTAGTGAAAAATTTGAAGAACTTAAATTCTAGTGCTACCGATTATGCCCCGGTGTTGTTTGATGGCGAGAGCTTGGTATTTTCTACACTAAGAAATGGTGTAAAAGGGGAAGAATTGAATGGCTGGACAGGAGAGAACTTTAGCGACATATTTATCTCTAACCAAAATCAAGCAGGTGATTATTCAAATGCAATTGGCTTTAACGATAACATTAACTCATTAGAAGGTGAAGGGACTATTGCCTTTTCGAGCGATTTTAAAGAAGCATTTTTTACGCGTTGCTCTGAGGGAGATACTGCCTATAGTTGCCAAATGTTTCGCTCGGTACGTTATGATGATGGTGGTTGGTCGCCAGCAGAAAAAGTAGTTTTGTTTGAAGATGAGTTTAACGTTGGTCATCCTTACTTAAGCAACAATGGCAAGCGACTATACTTTTCTGCAAGAACAGATTTTGGCTATGGTGGTAAGGACATTTATTACAGCAATAGAATTGATGAAACATGGAGTAAACCTAAAAACTTAGGCCCTACCATTAACACAACAGAAGATGAGGTGTATCCTTACATTTTTGAAGACACGCTTTACTTTTCATCTAACGGCTACCCTGGCATGGGAGGATTAGATATATTTTACGCTACTAAAAAAGGCAAAGAATGGAAAAATGTAACCAACTTAAAATACCCCATTAATAGCGGTGATGATGATTTTGGCTTAACATTTTACGCTAAAAAATACTTGACAGAAAATTATACAAAAGAAGATTCTATAATTAATAAAGGATATCTAACTAGCACTAGAACAGGAGGCAATGGAAAAGATGATATTTATGAGTTTGTAATTAAAACCCCAAGGCCAGTTGTTATTCCTGAAATACCATTAGTGTATATATTGAAAGGAGCAATTAGTAAAGTGAAATATGCTGACAATGATGATCCTAATAGCAAGCGTTTAGGCTATGAACCAATTGCCAAATCAACGGTAACTTACGCTGCCCAAGGAAGTAAAGAAAGAGACACCATTGTTGTTATTGATGGCTCTTTTGAGGGTGTAATTGATGATTCTACCGATTACTTTTTAAATGCGACAAGTGAAGGTTTCTTTAAAGCTTCTGAAACATTTACCACCAATGGCAAAAGCTACTTAGCCAAAAATGATACGGTTAGCATTTTTGTAGACATTATTTTAGAAAAGATTTTTGAGAACAGAGAAATTACGCTAGACAATATTTACTACGATTTAGCAGCAGACAATATTCGCCTAGATGCAGCTTTGGAGTTAGACAAACTAGTTAAGTTATTAAACGACAATCCTACCATTAAAATACAACTAGGATCGCATACGGATAGCAGAGGTGGTGATGAATACAACTTAGAGTTATCTCAACGCAGGGCACAAAGCGCTGTTAATTATCTGCAAAGCAAAGGTATTGCTGGAAGAAGGCTGTTAGCCAAAGGCTTTGGTGAAACCGCCTTGGTTAATCAATGTGCCAATGATGTTGACTGCAGTGATGCGGAGCATCAACAAAACAGGCGGACTACTTTTAGGGTTGTGGGGCAGTGATAGTTGACTTTTGACAATAAACATGGTATTTCAATTGCAAACTTTCAACACTATTTATTACAAAGAATACTTAATACCTAACTAAAAACTATTGTCCCTTGTCCAGCATCCCACTTCCCATATGCCAGGTACAAAAAAATACCCACATATTATTGATAAATCATATCCGCTTAACCCAAAACTTTAACCAACTTTGTGGTATGGGCAAACAACTCAAATACGATTTACGTGGCGTTTCGGCTTCTAAAGATGAAGTACACAAAGCCATAATAAACCTTGATAAAGGCATTTATCCAAACGCATTTTGTAAAATATTGCCTGATGTGATGGCAGGAGACCCTGATTTTGCAAATATTATGCATGCTGATACCGCTGGTACAAAAACAGCTTTAGCTTATATGTTTTGGAAAGAAACGGGCGACATAGATGTTTGGAAAGGCATTGCTCAAGATGCTTTGGTAATGAACATTGATGATATGGCATGCGTTGGCGCAGTGCACCACATTGTAATTAGCAATACCATTGGTCGCAATAAAAGTTTGGTGCCAGGTGAAGTAATTCAAAAAATTATTGAGGGCACAATTGAGTTTGTAGAAGCCATGCAGGCGCAAGGCATTAACATTATTCATGCTGGTGGCGAAACAGCAGATGTTGGTGATATAGTAAGAACCATAGATGTAGGCTTTACCACCTATGCTCGCCTTCCACGCAGCCAAGTTGTAGTAAATGACCTAAAACCTGGCAATGTCATTATAGGTTTTGCAAGTTATGGAATGGCTTCTTATGAAACCACATATAACTCAGGCATTGGTAGTAATGGCTTAACTAGTGCAAGGCATGATGTGTTTAATAAGCATTATGCGGAGAATTATCCTGAAGCATACGATCCAAGCATACCTAAAGAAGTTGTTTTTACCGGAAGTAAAAGAATGACTGATAAAGTGGTTGGAAGTACCATGAATGCTGGTCAGATTGTATTGAGTCCAACTAGAACTTATTTACCTTTGCTAAAGACAATTTTAGAAGATAAATCAATTAAGGTTGATGGTATCATCCACAATTCTGGAGGGGCCCACAGTAAAGTCTTGAAGTTTATCAAAAATGTGCATGTTGTTAAAGACAAGCTGTTTACTCCACCACCTGTTTTTAAACTGATACAAGATGAAAGTGGAACAGATTTACACGAAATGTATAAAGTGTTTAACATGGGTTGCCGATTGGAGTTGTACTGCAATGAGCAATATGCTGCTGAAGTTTTAAGTATTGCCAAAAGCTATAACATTGAAGCTAAAATTATCGGTTTTGTTGAATCTAATCAGGGAGAAAAGGTAACCGTTAAGGTAAACAATGAAGAATTGGTTTATACATAAATGCTGCCAACTGACAATCAACTAGACCTTAATAATGAGGAGTTTCAAACAGCATTTGAGCTGATTAAAGAAACCAATTGCCCCATATTTTTAACAGGAAAAGCTGGTACAGGTAAGTCAACTTTTTTACGATACATTTCGAGCCACACAAAAAAAAGCCATGTAATTGTTGCGCCTACAGGTATTGCTGCCTTAAATGTTGGCGGGCAAACCATTCATTCATTCTTTCAATTACCATTAGGGCCCATTTTACCTAAAGATGAGCGCATCATGCACATTAAACTCAATCCCAATAAGCGAAAGTTGGTGCAAAAAATGGAGTTACTCATTATTGATGAAGTAAGCATGGTACGAGCAGACTTGATGGATGCCATAGATTTTTTCTTACGCTATTGGAGGCAAGACCCAACTCCATTTGGTGGAGTGCAGTTGATGTTGGTGGGTGATATGTTTCAGCTAGAACCAGTTACCACTAGAGATGATTGGGAAGGACTAAAAAACCACTATACTTCACCCTACTTTTTTAATAGCCTAGTTGCCAAACAAATTGACTTGATAAGCATTGAGCTATTGAAAATCTATAGACAACATGATAAATATTTCATAAATCTATTGAACCGAGTACGCGACAATACAGCTGATTGGGATGATATGGAAATGATTAACCAACGTTTGGTTGAGTTAAGTGAGTTTGAGGAGGATGAGAAGATTTTTATTACCCTTAGCACTACACGCAACAAGGCCGACATAATAAATAAACAAAGACTGGCAGCATTGGAAGCCGAGCCACTCACTTTTAATGGCGAAATACAAGGCAGTTACCCTTTAAACAAACTACCCACCGATTTAGATTTAAAATTGAAAATTGGTGCTCAAATAATGTTTGTAAAAAACGATTTAAACGGTCGCAGATACATGAACGGTACTTTGGGAATTATAGATTCATTGGAACATGACGGCATAAAAGTTCGCTTGCAAAATGAGTCAATCATTAAAGTAGGAAAATATATCTCCGAAAACGCGCAATACAAATATGACCCCGCAGAAGGAAGAATTAAAGAAGTTGTAATTGGTAAATTTACCCAATACCCTATTCGTTTGGCTTGGGCAGTTACCATACATAAAAGCCAAGGTTTAACTTTTGAAAACATATACATTGATACTGATAAAGGAGCATTTGCAGGTGGGCAAATTTATGTTGCGCTTAGCCGTTGTACTTCTTTAGAAGGTATAATATTGCGCACTCCAATTAGGCGGCAAGACATTATTACCAATCAACAGGTAATTGAGTTTTATGAAGATGTAAACAACTTTGGGAAAATTAAAGAAGCTTTGGGTTTGGATTATTGAAGTTTAAAACATTTTTATAATCGCTAATGCCTTTTAATTCGCGAGTCACCCTAAATTTTGTTCAGGGCCTAAGGAGAACTTGTTGCATTGCAAAGGAGGTGCCGCAATCCATTTATCCCAAACCATCTTTGTTAGTATTTTCGGCTTTGCCGTAGGCAGAGATGCCGGATCCTCTTTATTGTGAACCAAAAGTACAAGCAAATGAAAAATAGAATGTAACAACCTAAAGACCCCGGAATGTCTTTCTTAAGGAAAAATCCGGGGATAATTGGTTATGTATAGACATGTTATTTGGCATACCTCCAGTAAACTAAGATTAACCTTAATAGTTATTATCAATAAACTTTAAAATTTTTGGCCATGAATCATTTTGAGCATGTAGCTTAGCTTTTTCAGTACCTCCCACCGCATATTTGTTACCATTATATTCGGTGAATTCCTGAAACACCGTAGCTTTTGGATGATAGATAAAGTGCCCTGCTTTAGGATAATTTAAGTGTTTAACTTCTTTCTCGTAATTTTCATCTCTTAACTTGTTAGCAACAGATTTGTAAAATTCATTTGAGTTCAATAATTGATCATCTCCTCCAGAGATCAATAACATTGCCGCCTTAGAGTCTTCAACTTTAATCCTAGCCAATGAATCATTAAAAAGTTCGTTGTCAATATGGTATCCGTCTTTAATGCTTACTAGGTCAGGCACAGAGGAGACGCGATAACTTTTGAAAGCTGCAAAGGGAATTTCTTTTTCATTTAATGTCCAAGAAGAATGTGGTGCATCATTAAAATTTAAATCTGACCATACGTGAGCTGTGCCAGATACGGCAATAGCAACTGAAACTTTGTCAGTTTTACTTGCTAATAACAATGTTGCTTCTGCACCTTTTGAGAAACCATAAACAACCACACCATCTTTTCGAACGTAATCAAGTGTTTGAATCCAATCAATGGTTTCTAGAAAATACTCTAGCGGTATTCGATCTAGATGTTGAGGAAGATGCCCCTCTGCAAAGTATGCAAGAGAAAAAGCTGCGTAACCGTGCTTTGCTAATTCAAAGCTCAATCTTATCGTGCTGTTACCGCCTTCTGAACCACCTAAAACGATTATTGGAATTAAATCCGTTTTTCCTTTGGGCTTAGCTAGATAAGCAATTCTATCCTTGTTATTAAAAGACTCTTCCTCAATTTGATCTTTAGAAAATTTAGGCTCTTGGTTTGAGCACGAATAAAAAGCTATTGAAAAAAGAATAAGTGGTAGCAAAAGGTTTTTCATTTTGAAAAGATACGAAAATCCTATTTAAATCACTCTCCTAAAATTACGGAAATGTCCAATAAAAAGAAATTTTTGGATTTCAATTAAGTAGTGAAAATTGTACAAAAAATAACAGCGAGTAACAACCTAATGACCCTGGAATGTCTTTCTCCAGGAAAAATCTGGGAATAATCGGCTGTTTGCAGACTAAACTTATCGTAGTAAAATTTCGACTTAATTAAAAGACTGCCCCTGAGGGCAAGCCACGCAACATCCACTAGCTAGCGGATCGCACGCAAAGACGAGCCATTTTATATTATTAATTAAAACACATAAAAAAGCCCGAATATATCGGGCTTTTAAATATTATGTAATAAGGACTAACAATTAGCTAGCACCAAATAACTCTTCTAACTTACGATCTAAAGCCGCTCCTCTTAAGTTTTTAGCTACAATTTTACCTTCTTTATCAATTAAAAATGTTCTTGGTATTGATGAAACGCTATATGGTTTAGCCATTGGCTCACCCCAACCTTTTAAGTTGCTTGCATGATTGTCCCACACTAAGCCATCTGCTTTAATTGCTTTTTCCCAAGCTTTTTTATTTTTATCTAACGATACGTTAAAAACGGTAAAGCCTTTATCTTTATATTTTTCATATGCCTTAACCACATTAGGATTTTCTGAACGACATGGTCTACACCAACTAGCCCAAAAATCTAACAACACTACTTGTCCTTTTAAATCAGACAATGAAACAACCTTACCGTTTAAATCGGGACCCGAAATATCAGGTGCAACACCACCACTGCTTGTAGCTTTTGATGCTGCCATTTGCTTTAATCGTGCATCAAAACTCCTTGAATATTCTGAGCCAGGCATCTCTTTGCGCAACTTGGCACCGAATTGTTCGTGAAAAGCAGCATGATCTTCTGGGCGTAAGAAATTGATAGCCATTACTCCGTTTAATGCATGTGTACTATCAATGTAATTTTTTACATATTGAGGGTTTCTTTGTTGCTTTACCGCTTCTTTACTAAATTTTGCGTGCGCAGCTGACCTTGGTGAACCCATAACCACATAGTTTTCCAACTTAAAAAAGTCTGCATTAATATCAATTTTTTCAGTCTTATCCATAATCAAAAACATGGAGCGAGAATTGGTCAATCTAACCCTAAAAATACCTTCATCAGGCACATTGGCCGGAAAACTTCCAATAAATTTAAAGGTACCATCTTCAGCTAACTCTGCTGTATCAATAGGGTTTGCCTTGCTAGTTGTAAGGTGATCTAAATAAATTGTTTTAATTGATCCTGCATTCGCAATGGTTCCTTTAACAACATAGCCATCATGCTTTGCATCAGAACCTCCGCTGCCACCACAACTAGCCGCTAAACAAACTATAATTGCTAAACTTAATAATTTAAAAATTTTCATTCTATGTTTATTTTTCTAAATATTTTCTTAAAATTTCGTTGGCTTTTTTAGGGTCCGCTTTGCCGCTAGATAGCTTCATTACTTCTCCCATAAACAATCCCAACAATCCTTTTTTACCGTTTTTATATTCTTCTACTTTATCAGGAAACTTTGCCAATGCTTTTTCTACAATTTCTTCTAGAAAATCAGCGCCACTCTCCTGTATTAATTTTAAATTTTCAGCTACTGCTAAAGGTTGCAAATTTACATCATTAACCAAAACTGGAAAAATCTTTTGTGCTGCCGAGCTATAGCTTACCTTATTAGTATCTACTAACGCAATAAGCGCAGCCAAGGTTTCGGGTAAAAGGTTAAATTCAGTTAAACTTATTGCTTGTTCATTCAAATGCGACCTAACGGGCCCATTCATCCAATTTGCAGCGCCTTTGTAGTTGCTAGTAAGTGCTACTAATTTATTGTAATATTCCGCAGCCAATTTATCACTGGTAATTATAGAAGCATCATAATCACTCAACCCAAAATCCTTTATGTACCTAGCCTTAAGCGCTTTTGGTAATTCGGGCATTTCAGATTTTATTCCACTTACAAATTCATCTGTTAAAACAAATGGTGGCAAATCTGGCTCAGGGAAATAACGATAATCGTGTGCATTTTCCTTGCTCCGTAACATGGATGTTGTGCCTGTTAATGCATTATAATTTCTAGTTTCTTGATTGATTACTCCACCACTTTCCATTACTTCAATATGGCGGGCAATTTCATGTTCAATGGCCTTTTTTACATTGCTTATTGAGTTTAAGTTTTTAACTTCTACCCTATTGTTAAACTCTTTTTGGCCTCTTGGTCTTACTGATATGTTTGCATCACAACGCAAACTACCTTCTTCCATATTGCCATCACATATACCAAGGTATCTTACAATTTGGCGTATCTCAGTAACAAAACTATAGGCTTCATCTGCACTTCTTAAATCTGGCTCCGATACTATTTCAATTAAAGCAACGCCAGCCCTATTCAAATCGATAAGTGAGTTGTACGGATCAATATCATGTATGCTTTTGCCTGCATCTTCTTCCATATGAATACGGGTAATTCCTATTTGCTTCTCATTATCATTTACAACAATGGTTAAAGTGCCCTTAATACAAATAGGCGTGGTATCTTGTGTTATTTGATAGCCTTTTGGCAAATCGGCATAAAAATAATTTTTACGCGCATACTCATTGTGTTTGTTAATGGTACAATTTAAAGCCAAACCCATTTTAATGGCATAGTTAATTACTTGCTTATTGGCTTTAGGTAAAGTACCTGGCAAACCCAACGTTACAGGACTAATTAAGGTGTTTGGTGCAGCACCATATCCTGCATCATCTGCAACGTATGCTTTAGATTGTGTGCTCATTTGAGCGTGAATCTCCAACCCTATCACCGGCTCATATTTATCTAAATAATTCACTTAATTTAGGTTTTTTAGCATAGTTCTAGCTTTCTCAATTGCGTTGGGCAAGCCATCAGCATTTTGGCCACCAGCGGTAGCATAAAATGGCTGACCGCCACCACCACCATTAATTTCTTTAGCCAATTCGCGAACTAAGTTACCAGCATGCAATTTGTTATTAGCAACTAAATTATCAGCTATTGCAATAGAAAGTATTGCTTTGCCGTTTTGTTTTGCTCCCAATATTAAAAATAAGTTGTCAATTTCTTTTCTAAGGTTGAAAGCTAAATCTTTCAATGCATCTGCTGATGCTACCTCTACTACCTCACCAATAAAAGTAATGCCATTTATATCTTCCGTATTCTTAGCAATTTTATCTTTTACTTGCCCTACTTGGCTTAGTTGCAGCGCTTCCAATTGCTTTTTAAGATCGCTATTTTCTTGCTGTAAATCTGAAACTCCTTTTACTAAATCAGGATTTTTAACCAATGATTTTAGCTCGCCAATAAGACCAACTTGCTCACTTACAAATCCTTCAGCACCTAAACCAGTTACCGCCTCTATTCTTCTAACACCTGCTGCAATGGCCGATTCACTTATAATTTTAAAGTAACCAATTTCGCCAGTTGCAGCTACATGTGTGCCTCCACACAATTCAACTGAATAGTTAGGGTCAAAGGTTATTACACGTACATTGTCGCCATACTTTTCGCCAAATAGTGCCATCGCGCCTTTAGCTTTAGCTTCTGCAATTGGCATATCGCGCTCTTCATTTTTAACAATATTATTTCTAATTTTTTCATTAACCAATTGCTCCACTTTGGCAATTTCTTCTGCATCCATTTTTGAAAAATGAGAGAAATCAAAACGCAATCTACCTTCATCAACCAAAGATCCTTTTTGCTCAACATGGTTGCCTAAAACTTGTCTTAACGCAGCATGCATCAAGTGCGTAGCGCTGTGATTTTTTTCGGTTAAACTTCTTTTGGTGTTGTTTACTATTGCTTCAACTTCATATTTAGGGTTGGCAGGCAACTCATTTATAAAATGTATAATTAAGTCGTTTTCCTTTTTTGTGTTGTAAACCTGAACTACTTTATCTTCAAACTTTAGAGTGCCTTTATCTCCTACTTGCCCGCCAGACTCTGCATAAAACGGTGTTTTTTGTAAAACCATTTGGTGAACATCTTTTCCTTTTACCTGCACAGTTCTATATTTTACCACTTTGGTTTTAGAGGATAAATTGTCATAGCCAATAAACTCTAACTCTTTGTTGTTTAGCAATTCTATCCAGTCTGCAGCAACAATTTTAGCATCATCACGAGAGCGTTTCTTTTGCTCAGCCAACTCATTCTCAAAGCCTTTTTCGTCAACTGTTAGTCCATTTTCTTCAGCAATTAACCTTGTTAAATCTATTGGAAAACCATACGTGTCATATAACTCAAAAGCTGTTTTACCATCAATTACCGTATTGGTTTGGTTGGCTTTTATTGAGTTTAATTTTTTTAAGCCGCTTTCAAGGGTCTTTAAAAATGAAGTCTCTTCTTCTTTAATTACCCTAGTTACCAATTTCATCTGTTTATCTAACTCAGGAAAAACATGATCGAATGAATTGATTAAGTCATCAATCAATAAGTGTAAAAATGGCTCTGTACGATCTAAATAGGTATATCCATATCTTATGGCTCTGCGCAAAATTCTTCTTATAACATAACCTGCACCTGTGTTTGATGGCAATTGTCCATCAGCAATAGTAAAACTAACTGCCCGCAAATGATCGGCAATTACCCTGAAAGCTATATCGGTTTTTAAATCTTTACCATACGTTTTGCCCGAAACTTTTGAAATGGCATTTAACAATGGTGTAAAAATATCAGTATCGTAATTGGATGATTTTTTCTGCAACACTCTAACCAAACGCTCTAAGCCCATGCCAGTATCTACATGTTTTTGTGGAAGTGGTTCCAAGCTATTATCTGCCTTTCTATTAAACTCCATAAAAACCAAATTCCAAATTTCTATAACTTGCTCATGGTCGGCATTTACCAAAGTAGCTCCGTCAACTGCTTGTCTTTCTTCATCCGATCTTAAATCAATATGAATCTCAGAGCATGGTCCACAAGGGCCAGTTGCACCCATTTCCCAAAAGTTATCTTTTTTATCAAATGGCAACACTCTATTAGTTGGCACGTGTCTTAACCATAGATTCTTGGCTTCATCATCAGCTGGCAAATTGTCATCCTTGTCACCTTCAAAGTAGGTATAGTATAATCGGTCTTTGTCAATTTTATAAACCTCAACCAACAATTCATAAGCCCAAGCAATGGCATCCTCTTTAAAATAGTCGCCAAACGACCAATTACCTAACATTTCAAAAAAGGTATGGTGATAGGTATCTACCCCTACTTCATCCAAATCGTTGTGTTTGCCACTTACTCTCAAGCACTTTTGGGTGTCGGCTACGCGCGTATATTTAGGAGTTTTGTTTCCCAAAAAGCTGTCTTTAAATTGATTCATGCCCGCATTAATAAACATAAGCGTAGGATCATCTTTAACAACCACGGGGGCTGAACTTACTATATGGTGTTGTTTCGACTCAAAAAAATTGAGAAACTTTTGACGTATTTCTTTAAAAGTTAGCATTACTTAACATTTGCTTTACAAATTACTATTTGTTGAAGCCCAATTATTTAATAAATTTGTACACGTGATTTAAGGCGTTAAAGTTACGCCATATTCCAATTACCACTATGGCCAAAGTAAAATATTATTATAACAAACAGTCTCTACGATACGAAAAGGTAGAAGAAAAGTTTATAACTAAGTTTTTGCGTGCATTTGGTTTTTTGTGTGCCACCTTAGTTTTTGCGCTTGTTATTGTTTATTTGGCTTATAACTTTTTAGATTCTCCAAAAGAAAAAATGTTAAAGCGAGAGTTAACCTCTATGCGGCTTGAATATAAGTTGCTTAACAAAAAGGTTGACCAGATGGATGTGGTTTTAGAAGAGTTGGAAGAACGAGACGACAATATATATAGAGTAATTTTTGAAGCTGAACCAATTGCCGAAAATGCCAGAAAGGCGGGCATTGGTGGTAGTGATAGATATAGAAAATACTCACAGTTTGATAACGGTGATTTAATGGAGCAAGCTGCAAGACAAATTGATAAGATTGGCAATAAATTGGCGGTTCAGTCAACTTCATATGATGAAATTTCAACTTTAGTTAAAGATAAGGAGAAGCTATTGGCAAGCATACCATCTATACAACCTATAAGTGGTAACCAATTGCGTAGAATGGCATCAGGTTTTGGAATGAGAATTGACCCTCACTACAAAATAAAAAAGTTTCATGCTGGTATGGATTTTACAGCTCCAAGAGGTACAGAAATTTATGCTACAGGTGATGGTGTTGTTGAATTGGCAAAACGTTCGGTAGGTGGTTATGGCAAACAAATAATTATAAATCATGGTTACGGATTTAGAACTAGGTATGCCCATTTAGATGATTTTAAAATTGTTGTTGGTCAAAAAGTAAAACGTGGTCAGTTGATTGGCTTAGTTGGAAGCACAGGTAAATCTACCGCTCCTCACTTACATTATGAGGTATTAAAAAATGGTGAAGCAGTTAATCCTATTAACTACTACTTTAATGACCTTACTCCTGAGGAATACGAAAAAATGTTAGAGATTTCTGCCCAGAGTAATCAGAGTTTTGATTAATGGAAATAGCTGCAAGTAAAGCTAAGACCGTATGTAAAAATTAACCTGTTTTTACAATTAACTTTCTAGCTCATTTATGGCTACAGAGTGTTTGGTTCAATTAATTCATAAAGTTGACTGTGAATTAATTCATCAATAGTACCTGATGGTCTTCTTTTAGTTTTGTTTTCAATAACTTTTCCTTCCATATCTATTAAAACATAATGAGGATAGGAGTAAATCTGATAATCTGATTTTAGTTTTTTATCGTTTTCGGTATTTACTGAGCGTATGGCATTTTCATTCAAGCCATGCTTTTCTACCAATTTCATCCATCTGCTTTCATTTGTATGAACACAGACTGAAACAAACTCGAAGGGCTCAGATTTAAATTTTTCGACCAACGCTTTTTCATATGGCATTTCTGCCATGCAGCCATGACAGCCTTCAAACCAAAATTTGAGTAAGATGTACTTACCCTTATATTCGCTTAAAGAAACCGGCTTATTGTCTTTATCAATACCTGTTAATTGAGGAGCATTGTCTCCATTCTCTAAATTTGGAGCAGCAAAATAATCGGCAACAAATTCTTTTAAAATTGGATTCTCAATATTGTTAAGAAACAGTTTGATGTTATTGGAATCTATGTCGTTTTTATATATGTAGCGAATTGCTTCATTGGCTAAATAAATGTCTAAGTCGTTTTGTTTAAACATTTGCTTAGCCGTAATTACTTTTTCATAGTATCGCACATTGTCATATATTTTAAAAGTGTCGCTGTTAACGTTAACGGAGTTATGGTAAATATAATCTGCAATAAACCTTGTATAATGTTTGCTAGCTACAGCAGCATTTAGGTTGTGAGGTAATGAATCTACAAGTTGGTGATAGGTAGAAGATATATTATCATTAAATCCGTAAATATTCTCTCTAAGGCTAAGTGCTTTAGTTCTATTATTCGCATGTTTGTAATAGCACTCACTTATCTCCATTTTAGCAAACCAATTTGGTAAATCATATTCGCTTATCAGATTTTTAATTCGTGTAGTTTCTACTTTTTCTAAACTATCTAACTTAAACTCAAATAATTCAAAATCTTCAATTTTATTGATTGTCTCTATCAGAAAATAGTCCAAGTCATAAGCTAGCACTTCATTGCGCTTTTTAACATAATCTATCATTTGTTGGTTGCGGCCTTCAGAAGTCATTTGGGCTTTTTGAGTCACGGGCCAATGATACGGTCCGTCAAGGGAGTCGGCTGATACTATTTCAATACTCATGGTATCACCTGGTTGCAGGAAAATATGCTGTCTAGGGCTTCTGTGAGTGTTCTTAATTCCATTGTGCAAATGATCTATATAAGCATATTTGGGATGCTGTATTATCAATTCGAAAAAGGCTGAATCTTCCTCAAACAATTTTAAAACTGCTGTTTCACTAATGCTTGGAGGAAAAGCATTGTAAGCCCAAAACCTTAAAAATAGTGTGTCACTTAGTTCATGATTTTTTAACGAAATGTATGCTTTGGCATTTAAGTCTAAATCAACCTTGTCTATTACCTCTCGTGTTTCATTTGTACTACTACAAGAGAATGTGTTAAGCATAATCATTACTAGAATTAAGAAAACATTAAACTTCACCATGGTTAAGATAAAGATATGAGCTTTGAACTTATAAGCTTTAACATAATTTAAATGCTTCCTGCAAGTGTGAATTACTTAATTATTTATCTCAACAGAATACTTTTACTTTCGTCTTGATGCCATACAAAGAAGCTGAAATAAAAAAACTATACTACTCCATAGGTGAAGTGGCCAAAATGTTTGGGGTTTCAACTTCATTAATACGTTATTGGGAAAGTGAGTTTGACAATATAAAACCTAAGAAGAACAAAAAAGGCAATCGGCTATTTATGGATGGTGATATTGAAGCCATTCATTTAGTATATCACCTAGTTAAAGAAAAGGGATATAAGCTAGAAGGTGCTAAAGAAGTTTTAAAGCAAAAAGGAGATTTAGCTGAACGCAATTTTAAAGTAATTAGCAGCTTAAAGGGTTTAAAGAAATTGTTGGGCGACATTAAAGACTCTCTATAAACAACTGATTATCATACAATACAAACAGTACACTTTTTTGGCATATCATTTGATAAATCAATTCCAAACAAAACCACTATGAAGTACTTACTAAAAATTATTACTACCTCTACTTTCGTTTTATTGCTGAGCACTTTTTGCTTTAGTCAATTTAAATTTGGCTCTGATAGTATCCCTTCTGAAGGGAAGTCGAGCAAATCATTAGACGATAAGTTGTATACTCATGTTTTAGGGTTAGATATAGGTACTGGAGGTTTTATGTACGAAATGAAAGCAGGTTTGCCCGTAACTTTTGAAGATTTAGAAACCAAAAGTTTATCATTACATTATACTTTACATGCCATTACCCAATCGGTTAGGTTGGGTTCAAATCAACTAAGGTTAGGATATGGGTTGGCTTTCGATTTTAATAGAAATAGTTTTACAAATAATACTCGCGTTAGATCTGAAGAAGATGATTTAACTATTGTAGATAATTTTGCCAATTACAAAAAAAGAATTTTTACCAACTACTATGCTACTGTACCAGTAATGTTTCAATTTTATAGTAACCCCGATAGCTACAAGAAAAGTTTAAGAATTGCAGCTGGTATGTATGGCAGCATGCACTTAGGTAGTAAGATGAAACTAAAAGGCAACGATACTGAAAAACTTAAAATTTGGGATGACTTTAATTTAAACCGATTTAAATATGGTGCCACTGCAAGGATTGGATATAGAGGTTTTACTGTTTTTGGTAAAATGGACTTAAGTCCTGCATTTGAAGGTAGTGAAGAAACAGAAGAGTTGGGTGCTTATACCATTGGTTTAAGTGTACTAAGGTCGTTCTAAGTAGAAATTATAATAACTACAATTATAAAGGGTTGAAGTATATGTCTTCAGCCCTTTTTTTAATAGTCATATCCCCTTTTCCACATATTTAAGCGTACACCTGCGGAAACATAAGAAGTAGTTTTTTGAAAGTTTACAATCTCACTTTCTGATTTTCTTAAGGTATAATTTAAATCAAAAAACAAATTGTGTCTTAACATATAAGTTACGCCCAAGTCTGCTTGGAATGTATTTATTTGAACACCTTGTCCTACTTGGTTATCTAACAAACTTTTGTACTGCCAAACACCATTAACAAAATACAATTCGAAAATATTGGCACCATACTTTACACTGCCGGTATCAACCCCTTGGGTTAAATAAGTTAACTTACCTGTAAACCTTAGTTTATAGGATGGTTGGTAGTTTAATATGCCAATAAACTCTCTAAAGTTAGCTCCTGCAGGATGCGCCAATGGTTGATTGTAATGAGCATAAATTAAAGCTGTATCTCTATGGCCATACGTATAAGGTCTTACAATATTAATTTCTCCTTGGGCATCTAAATTCGATATGCCTAAAGCATCTACATATTTAAAACCCAATTGCCCGCCTAGTTTGTTTTGCCAAAGGCCACTGCCCTTTATAAACTCAAAAAACTGATAATCGTCAACTACTGCTTGGCCATAAAGCAATAAACGTTTTTTAATATTGGCTTTAAAATCCATTCCAATTAAAACGTTATCTCCACTACCTATAACCGATTCTATGCCTCTATAAAATATAACAGGATTTAGATAGTTTAACTCAAAACCATTGCTTCTATCAAACATTACTGCTTCAAACAAACCAATGTTAAATCTATCGGTAACATCTAAACTTAAATGATGGAAAGCTCCATATTTTTTTGGCAATACTCTATCACCAATTCGTTGATGTGGTGCAACCATTTCGGCAAAAATGTTTTGATAATTTAATCGCCAAACTTTGGTGTTCAATTTTAAAAAGGTGTAAGGTGCTCCATTATCTGATAGTACCAAGGAGCGATATCCATTGCCTATAAAGTTTTTATCATAACCAAATTGCAAATCAATTTCTTTTATTACAGGCAAGGTTATATAGGCAACGGGAGAAATATAATCGACACCAGTAGTATTGAATACCTTAAAATTAGCTTCACCTGCAACAGTGTTTGCAAAGGCATTTTGTTGGCGAATAAATTCGGGGTATCTAGCTTGATTTTCGGTAAAAGCTGTATAAAAGCCAATTTTGTTGCCAATAACTCCGCGAGCTTCTATGCCTCTTTTGTTTAGAAATAAATTGTCATCAATTGTAGCATCTTGCTCATATCCCAATTGAAAGTGAAGCAAAGGATTAATTTTAAGTTTAAAATTGTGCTCATCAACTGAATAAAACTCTGCTGGGTATTTGTAAAATCTTCTAAAAACTGGTCGCTTACTTAGTATATCTCCATATTCTGGCGACCACTCTTTATTGTCTTTTGAAATGTAATACAGGTTTTGTCTATCTACCCCAGTAATCAAAATATCTTCATAGAAGTTATCATTGATCATTTCCATAAAATCTATTGCTTTAGCACGACTGTAGGGTTTGATGGTACTATTATAATGTGGAGAAAACACACCCGATTTAATTTCTAACCTTTCCATAGCACCATAAAAATCGTTGCCTAAAGGGATGTAAGATGATTGTGCTGATAGCACTAGCAAGTAAAAACTAGCCATAACTAATAGTAATACCTTTTTCATTTCAGTTGCAAGATATGTTATTTCTAAAAACATAAAAGCCCTCTTAGGTAAATAAGAAGGCTTCTACGAATTTATGAGAATTCATTAAAATTCAATGGTGTAAGGTAAGCGTGCTTGCGCTCCTTGCCACTTTTTCATATTTTTTATAGTTTTTACATATTCAATATCAATTCCTAATTCTTCCGCTATGCGTTCTTCAAACTTAATAGTTGTTTGTCCGCTTAACTCTTTTATTAATTCTTCAATAGGATCTTTTATGGTAGGATATTCCTTAATTTTATAATCATCACCTAGGTTGGCTTTGGCTGCAGCAATTTCAATGGCATCACTTAAATCCCCCATTACATCAACCAATCCTAATTCCATAGCATCAGAACCCGAGTAAACTCTTCCTTGTGCCAATTCATCAACAACTGCCATATCCAAGCCTCTACCTTTGGCAACACGTTCTTTAAATATTCTATAAATACGATCAATTTCGGTTTGTATAATCATACTTTCTTCTTCACTCATTGGTCTATCAAATGCACCAAAATCTGAAAACTTATCTAATTTAACGGTATCAAACGTTACTCCTAATTTTTCGTTTAATAGTTTTTGCGCATTGGGCATCATACCAAAAACCCCAATTGAACCTGTAATAGTATTTGGTTGTGCCAAAATAGTATCGGCATAAGCTGCAATATAGTAACCTCCTGAAGCTGCTACATCACCCATGCTTGCAATAATTGGCACTCTTACACCAGCCAACTCTAACTCACGTAAAATAATTTCTGATGAAAATGCACTGCCTCCACCACTATTTACTCTTAAAACTATGGCCTTAATGTTATCATCTTTTCTTATTTTTCTAATTAGCTTGGCGTAAGATTCTGAACCAATAGTACCATTTTCGCCTTCACCCATAATTATGTTGCCATAAGCGTAGATTACTGCAATCTTATCTTTACTTGCTCCCTTCTTCTTTGCCTTTTTGCCATCACCCATTTTGGCGTACTTGCTTAATGAGATATAATTTATTTTTTTGTCTTCATCATCAATATCCATTTTATCTCTCAAAATGCTTAAAAATTGATCTTCATAAATAGTATCATCTACCAAGCCCAACACTTTGGCATCTTCAGCAGTTCTAACTTTCATATTTCTCATAATATCAGATACCGCATCTGGGCTTAGGTTACGAGAAGTGGCTATGGTATTTACCATTCTTTCTCTAAAATCGGCCAAAAATTCGCGTGTTTGTAAGCGATTGGCTTCACTCATTTCAGTTCTTCTAAATGGCTCAGTAGCGCTCTTAAATTTACCGGCATAATATACTTGCGGTTCTACTCCAATTTTATCTAGCATCCCTTTGAAGAAAGTAAGTTTCCCTCCAAAGCCTCTAATATCCATGTAGCCATATGGATTTAAATAAACTTCATCAGCAACAGAAGCCATGTAATATCCTTTTTGAGTAAGGGCTTCACTGTAAGCTATCACAAATTTGTCAGAGCCTTCTTTAAAGTCTTCTATAGCTTCACGCACTACATCACTTGATGCCATGCCTGTTGGCACACCTGAAAGGTTTAGATAAATTCCCTTGATTTTATCATCTGTTTGGGCCTTTTCTAAACTGGCTACCAAATCATTTAAACCTAAACTTTCTTTGCTTCCACCGCCAAATGGGCCATTAAGCATGGCCAAAGGATCTTCAATGGTTCTTTCAGCAATGGCACTTTTTAAGTTAATCTTTAAAACGGTGTTTGATTTAAGCGAATCTTTTTCTCCACTGCCAGCTGCTGCAGATATGCCTACAACAATCATAAACATTAAAAACATTAAACCAAAGAAAACTATTAATCCTACTAACGTACCTAATACTATTTTTATAAACTTCATTATATTAATTTTCGATTTTTAATTGAGGTTAACTTCCTCTCGTATAACAAAACTACAAAAGGTTGAGCCCTATAATTCATTAAAAAGTAGGGAATTCGACCGTAATTTAACCTTGAATGATAAACAGTAACAATATTTCGACTAAGCAAATTCACTTTTTGTTGGGCAGCAACATTGGCGATAGACAAAATATGCTAAGTAAGGCCATTGCCCATTTGATGAGCCATTATGAAATAGCTAGCAAATCATCAATTTACGAAAGTGAAGCATGGGGAAATGAAAACCAAGCAAAGTTTTTAAACCAGGCAGTAATTGCGAATACAAACTTTTCTGCAATAGCTGCACTAAGTAATATTAAAACTATAGAAACGACTCTTGGTAGAAGAAGTTCAAACAAATGGTTTCCTAGATGTATGGATATTGATATCATTTTTTACGGTGATGATATTATCGATTCACCAACCCTAACCATACCTCACAAATATTTTCACCAACGTAAATTTGCACTATTACCTTTTGAAGAAATAATGCCCAACTTTATACATCCTGTTTTTAATAAATCAATTACTCAATTGTTAAGTGAATGTAACGATCCTTTAAAAGTGAAAAAGCTAACCCAATAATGAAATACAACTTTGTAACTATTGAAGGAAATATAGGTGCAGGCAAAACCTCATTAGCCACCATGTTGGCAAACGAGTTTAATGCCAAAAAGCTTTTTGAAGAGTTTACCAATAATAAATATCTGCCCCACTTTTTTGAAGATATAAGCAAGTATGCATTTCCAACGGAGTTGTTTTTTATGGCAGAGCGTTATCAGCAATTAAATAGCGCATTGCAAGGCAAAGGGTTGTTTAACCAAGTAACTATAACAGATTACTTGTTTACCAAATCTTTAATATTTGCCAAAGCCAATTTGGAAGATCACGAATACCAATTGTATTACAAGTTGTTTAACATTATAAATCCTAGACTGCCAAAACCCGACATTGTTGTTTACCTGTACGCCAATATTGATCGGTTGTTTGAAAACATTAACAAGAGAGGCAGAAGCTTTGAAAAAAATATTACCCGACAATATTTAGAAAAAATTCAAGAAGGTTATTTAACCTACTTTAAGCAACAACCAAAACTAACCACCTTAATAGTTGATGTTAATACCATTGACTTTGTGCGTAAAAAAGAAGATTACCAAAAGCTTAAAAACCTGTTAAGTATTAAGTATGATAAAGGTTTAAATTACGTTACAATTTAAATGTTTGATTTATTATCTTAGCCGAGCGAAAAAATTGTCTACTTTATTAAAGATGTTAAATAAAGGTGTGGGCAACAATAATAGATAATTATTTTGCGATAGATAGAATGACAATAAATTAGCGCAGCAGATAACACGGTGAAGAAACTCTCATTAATAATAGTAGGAATAGCAGTTGTAGCAGCAAGCATTGTTGCTTTACAAAAATTTAGCACTCAAAATAATAGTGCCATTGAAGCAGACACTGCTTGCAATGAAGAAATTGTTGAAGAAGTTGAACCTGAAGTTGAAGAGTATGGAATTGTAGCCAACTCTTATAATGTTCTAAAAAAAGAAGTTGGTAAAAATGAATTTTTGGGCGAAATATTACAACATCATAATGTTCCATTTTCGCTAATAAACGCTGCTGCAAATAGCAAAGAAATTTTTGATGTAAGGAAATTTAGAAGTGGCAATAACTATGCAGTGTTTACGGCCAAAAATGATACCAATAATAAAGCTGATTATTTCGTTTATGAGCCAAATAAGGAGAGTTATATAATATATGACTTTACTACCGACAGTTTACAAATACAAAAAATTGAACGCGAAAAAAGCTATATAACGCAGGCTATAACTGGTGTTGTTACTAGTTCATTATATGAGTCTATTGTAAATACAGGCTACTCACCAGAGTTGGCTGTTGAATTGGCTAATATATTTGAATGGTCTATTGATTTTTATAAAATTCAAAATAACGATCGCTTTAAAGTAATTTTTGAGCAAAAGTATATTGAGGATGAGCCTGCAGGCATTAGCAAAATTTTTGCAGCCAACTTTATGCACCATGGCAATGACTTTTATGCTTTTGAGTTTCATAAAGATAGTTTACATCAAGGCGGCTACTATGATGAAAATGGAGGAAGCCAGAAAAAAGCATTTTTACAAACTCCATTAAAGTTTGGAAGACTTACAAGTAGATATACTTTACGTAGGTTTCATCCAGTACAGAAAAGGTACAAGGCACATTTAGGTACTGATTATGCTGCACCAAGAGGAACGCCTATTCGCGCTACTGGTGATGGTGTTGTAATTGCACAAGCTTATGGCAAGTACAATGGTCGTTACGTAAAAATTAGACATAACAAAACCTACACTACGCAATACTTACACATGAATGGTTTTGCAAAAGGGGTTAAAAAAGGAAGTAAAGTAACGCAAGGCCAAACCATAGGTTACGTTGGTTCTACTGGTTTAGCAACTGGCCCACATGTTTGTTATCGTTTTTGGAAGAACAACAAGCAAGTAGATTCTCGCAAAGAAGTTAATCCGCCGGCTGAACCGTTAACAGGTGATGCACTGAAAAGATTTTATGTTGTAAGAGACAACTTTATGGAGCAAATGAATGCCATGCAATTTGAAGATGATTTAATGGCTGATAGTAAAACTAAAGAAGGGTTGGATACTATGGTTGCGTTTTAATTTAATGGAACGCAGATTCTTTATGATGGTTATGATTTTCGCAGGTATGTTTTAAAAATTACGGTGCTTGTATAAATTAGCAAAAGAGACTTGCAGACAGATTTGATCTAAGGGAATACAGATGCTTTATGATGGTTATGGATTTTCGCAGGTATGTTTTAAAAGTTACGGTGCTTGCATGATTTATCATTCTAATTTAGTAAAAGAGCCTTGCAGACAGTTTTAATTTAATGGAACGCAGATGCTTTATGATGGTTATGGATTTTCGCAGGTATGCATTAAAAGTTATGATGCTTGTATAATTTAGTAAAAGAGCCTTGCAGACAGTTTTAATTTAATGGATCGCAGATGCTTTATGATGGTTATGATTTTCGCAGGTATGTTTTAAAAGTTAAGATGATTGTATGATTTACTTCCGAGAAAGCAAATTCATCTAAACTGCATTTTCTTAACAACTTCCCACAACACTACACCAACACTTACCGAGATATTTAACGAATGCTTGCTGCCCCATTGTGGTATTTCAATACATGCATCAGCTGCTTGTACAACCTCTAAATCTACTCCATTCATTTCGTGCCCAAATACGAGTGCCATCTTTTCATTGGCATTAGCCGAAACATCTTGTAGCCAAATTTTTTCATCTGTTTGCTCAACAGCAAATATTTTGTAATTATTTGCTTTAAGTTCACTTAATGCATCCAAGGTATTGTCAAAATACTTCCAAGTAACAGTTTGTGTTGCACCAATGGCTGTTTTTTCAATTTCTCTATGTGGTGGTTTTGCAGTAATGCCACACAAGTAAATTGCTTCAATTATAAAGGCATCAGCCGTTCTAAAAGCCGCTCCCACATTGTGCATACTGCGCACATTATCAAGCACTAAAACTATGGGTAATTTTTTAGAAGATTTAAACTCATCTTCCGTTAATCGGTTAAGTGCTGCGTTGCTTGTTTTTGATACCATAAAAGTTATGCACTTGATATGCACAGGTATAAAAATAAGTAACCTTTGGTATTAACTTAGTGGGTTAATGTCAAAAGTTAAAAAGGCAGTAAAAGAAACCCCGTTAATGGGGCAATATAACAAGATAAAAGCCAAATATCCTGATGCTATTTTGTTGTTTAGAGTTGGAGATTTTTATGAAACATTTGGAGAAGATGCCATAAAAACTGCCAACGTATTGGGTATAGTGCTAACCAAACGAGCCAATGGCAAGGCTGCGCATATTGAGTTGGCGGGGTTTCCGCACCATGCAGTAGATACTTATTTGCCTAAGTTGGTAAGGGCTGGCTACCGTGTTGCTATTTGCGAGCAATTAGAAGATCCTAAAAAAACCAAGCAAATTGTAAAAAGAGGAGTTACCGAAATGGTTACACCTGGCTTAGCAATTAACGATAAAATTTTAGATAATCGCAGTAACAACTATTTAGGATCTATCTATTTTGGCAACAAAACCCATGGTATTTCATTTATAGATGTTTCTACCGGAGCCTTTTATGTTTCTGAAGGAAACATAGACTACATTAAAAATCTGTTGCAAAAATTTCAGCCTGCAGAGTTGTTATTTAACAAAGCACAACAAAAAACTTTTCACCAAGAGTTAAAAAACAATTTTCACAATTTTGGTTTAGAAGATTGGGTATTTACCACTGAGTATGCAAATAATAAACTAGCTAATTTATTTGATACAGCTTCTTTAAAAGGCTTTGGAGTAGATGTGTTAAATGAAGGCTTAATTGCCGCTGGAAGCATTGTACAGTACCTAGGTGAAACCGAACACAATCAGCTTAAACACATAAATAAAATTAGCCGATTGGCCCCTGAAAATTCAGTTTGGCTAGATCAGTTTACCATTAAAAATCTAGAGTTACTTAGGCCTAACAATGTTAATGGCAAAGCACTCATTGATGTTATTGACCAAACCATTTCTTCTATGGGTTCTCGCATGATGAAGCTGTGGTTGGTAAACCCTTTAAAAGAAAAAGAGGCCATTGAACAAAGGCATAAGGCCGTTGAAATATTTATAAAAAATGGAGCTAAAGCAGGAGATATAAGAAGCTTCATCCATCAAATAGGAGATTTAGAAAGGTTGGTTTCAAAAATTGCTTTGAGCAAAGTAAATCCTAGAGAGTTATTGCAATTAAAAAGTTCGTTGGATACCATTGCTCCACTTAAAAAATTATTAAAGCAACTCAAAGAGCCTTACTTAAAACACAATGAGCAATTGTTAGATGAGTGCAAGCAATGTATTAGCACCATTGAAAATAGCTTAAATGAAGAAGCCCCAGCTCAGTTAAATAAGGGCAACATAATAAAAGATGGTGTTTCAAAACCATTGGACGAGCTAAAAACAATTTCTAACAATGGAAAAGAGTACTTGCTACAATTGCAAAACAAAGAAATTGAAAACACGGGCATTACCTCACTTAAAATTGGTTTTAACAATGTGTTTGGTTATTACTTGGAAGTAAAAAATAGTCATAAAGACAAAGTGCCTGAAGAATGGGTAAGGAAGCAAACTTTGACCAATGCCGAGCGATATATAACGGATGAGCTCAAGCAATATGAAGAAAAAATATTGGGAGCTGATGATAAAATTAAAAAGCTCGAATTAGAATTGTATGTGCAATTGGTGCAAGACATGTTAAACTACATTGCACCGCTTCAACAAAATGCTAAAGTGATTGCACGCTTAGATTGTTTGCTCTGCTTTGCCGAAATAAGTTTGGCCAACAATTATCGCAAACCCATTATTACCAATGATAGTGATTTACAAATTATTGAGGGAAGACACCCAGTTATTGAGGCGCAATTGCCCCCAGAAGAAAGTTACATACCCAATGATGTTACCTTAAATGATAACAATCAGCAAATAGTAATGATTACTGGGCCAAATATGGCTGGTAAATCTGCCATTTTAAGGCAAACGGCTTTAATAAGTATTATGGCGCAAATTGGTTGCTTTGTGCCTGCTAAAAAGGCAAAGCTGGGCATTTTGGATAAAATATTTACTCGGGTTGGGGCAACTGATAACATTTCTTCTGGCGAATCAACCTTTATGGTGGAAATGAATGAAACCGCCAGTATAATCAACAACCTATCATCTCGTAGTTTAATATTGTTAGATGAAATAGGTAGAGGAACCAGCACCTATGATGGTATTTCAATTGCATGGTCGGTTGTAGAGCATTTGCACAACCACCCACACAAACCAAAAACATTGTTTGCTACGCATTATCATGAGCTTAACGAACTTTCAAAAAAGTTTGATGGCATTAAAAATTACAATGTAAGCACCAAGGAACTGAACAACAAGGTTATTTTTCTTAGAAAATTAGTTGCTGGTGGCACACAGCATAGCTTTGGTATTCATGTAGCTAAAATGGCAGGTATGCCAAATACTTTAATAAATAGAGCCAATGCTATCTTAAAAGAACTAGAACGAAAAAGTATTAACAGTGATTTAAAGCAAAAAGTGGCGGCTGTGCAGCCAATAAACTATCAGTTAAGTATGTTTGGGATGGACGACCCAAGAATGAAAAAAATAATGGAAATGCTCAATGACATTGATGTAAACGCAATAACACCAGTAGAGGCATTGCTAAAAATACAAGCTTTAAAAGACGCTACGGAAGAATAATATGGAATGACTTGAAAAACTTTAATTAGTATTTGAGTATTAATTGGTATTAGTTTTATATTTGCATTCCCAAAAGCGAAAGTAGCTCAGCTCCGATTTGTTTGAAATTTTCAATTTCACAGACAAATCGAGAGTTCTCGAAAAATTTAGCAAATTAAAATTTGCTATTTTTCGGAACTGGTAGAGACAATGAAGTTCTTTATATATATTTTGCATAGCCAATCAAACGGTCAATTTTATGTTGGTCAAACAGCACATATTGAAAAGAGATTGAAAAATCATAATAGTGGTAATGTAAAATCAACAAAATGGCACATCCCTTGGGAAATTGTTTATACTGAAGAGTTTGATACTAGAAGTGAAGCAATGAAAAGGGAGAAAGAAATAAAATCTAAAAAGAAAAGAGCATATATTGAGAAGCTCATTTCTAATAAGCGAAAGTAGCTCAGCTGGTAGAGCACAACCTTGCCAAGGTTGGGGTCGCGAGTTCGAATCTCGTCTTTCGCTCACATTAAAGGCCCTTCTTACAAAGAAGGGTTTTTTAAAGTTCTTAAATTCGCAGTATTGATCTACCAATAAATACTGCATACGATATAAAATGCCCGGATGGCGGAATTGGTAGACGCGCAGGACTTAAAATCCTGTGTGCAGTAATGCACGTGCCGGTTCGACCCCGGCTCCGGGTACTTTTATCCTTTTGAAGTTTAAGTATAAAATTCCTTTGTAAAGTTTAAGTATAAGATTAAGTTTAAAAGTTATTCAGTAATTTAACTTTTAAGTTGAAAATCCACGGCACCTCTAAAACCTATCTTCTATTTTGGTTGCTCATTCCAATCATTCTTTTAATTGGCTTTGCATCAAATGCTGTTTTAGATATTCCTTTGCATGATGTTTACTTTGTTATTTCAAGTTTTCATGTAGCGCTACTTTTTGCCATGTTCGCATTTGTTTCTGGGATTGGATATTTCATTTTTAGGGATCAAAAGTTAAATCGAGTTCTCACCAAAATTCATGTTTGGTTTTCAATTCCAAGCATTTTTTTAATCGGTTTATTGACTTTAGTTAGTCGTTTGGCTCGCATAAAATCTTTGAAAGGAAAGTTTATCGAATATGAAAACATAGAATTATATACGCACATAAATTTCCTTCTCGCCATTGGACTAATTCTTCTACCTATAGGTTTTGTTGCCTATTTAATTAATATTGGCATTGCAGTAGTTATAGGATTTAAAAGGAATTCGCGTCAATTAAAAACTAATTAAAGGTGAGGCATATTTTCTACTTATTGTTTTTAATGGTTTTGCTAAATAGTTGCAAAATTGATCAAGAAAAAGCAAGACCTGAAACAGCTAAGATTGGTGTAGACAAGGATGCTAGCATAAGGGCAACAAAAAACAACATCATTATTAATGATACAACTACCCATTGGATTAACCTAGCTGATAGCATTCCCTGCGCGATTGATGATTTATTTGAGACCATTACACTACCTCTTACAATAGATTACAATTTTTTAATTGATTTTGACAATAGTAGTGAAAAATCAATTGTACCATTTAAATGTGTTGGTGATGGAACAATTGAAAAATACCATGGACAACCAACCTCTCTTATTTATGCCTATGGGCGATTAAAAGTAAACGGTTCCCCCGACTTATATTTAGTTATCAAAGGAATGAACCCTGAAAATCCTATGGATTTATTTTACATTTCTGCCAGCATTATGACTAAAGAGGGTGATAAACTTGTTAATGAGACCATGATTGCCAAATACCATGCATATTCCATGATTCAAGAAGCGTATTATTGCACTATTGATGTGCAAGGCAACATAAATCAAACTTACACGCACACTGGAACCTATGAAGGAAAAAAGGATGTTTTTAAAAAAGGAGACACTACCTTTAGTTTGGTTAATTCTTTATTTGATAAGCCCTAGTTGTATTTCAGTATTAGCTTCTTAGAGCTAAACCAATTAAAAATGCCAATCTACCAAGTGTATGTAATAGAACTTTCTAAAAAAGTGTTTACTGAAAACACTAAGTTTAGATTAGCCAATCCGCAATTTAATGGTGTGCTAGAGTGCTTATATGTTGGAGTAACTAGTAAAACGCCTAAAGCACGTTTTATGCAACACAAAACTGGTTATAGAAACAAAAAGGGCATTAAACTCTCAGCCAATATTGCAGAAAAATATGGTTTGTATTTAAGACCAAGTTTGTACGAACATTTAGAAAAGGTAAATACACGCACAAAAGGTGAAGCATTAGAAAAGAAACTATCACTTGAATTACGCAGGAAGGGTTATGCCGTTTGGTTTAATTAGCTAAGCCATCAAGTTAAACAAATAGACTAAGGTGTATTTTGCAGATTTATCATAGGCTCATGCTTTCTAAACGCCAATTACTATTCCTAAAAATAACCCAATGTTTAAGACCCATTAAATTAAACCCAACTATGGTAAAAGATAACAACAATTGTAAGTGAAGTAAAATCTTTAAATTTGTTAAATGTCAATAGAAGAAAGAAAATCTGAATTAATTGGACTAATTAACTCAGTTGACAATGAGTTATTGTTAATTCGATTGAAAGAATTGATTAAAACAATTGATTCTGAGACGCCCGATTCAATTATTCGACTTTTAGAAATCTCTAACAATTCAACCAAAACTTCTAAACATAAGACTGTTAGAGAATTTCTGAAATAGTAGAAATGGCTGAAATAATTTGGTCGGATTATGCAAAAGAATCACTCAAAGAAACACTAATATTTCTTGAAGAGCAGTGGGGACATGAAATCAAAGATTATGTTATCAATCTAATAGACCATAGATTAGCTCAGGTTGTAAAAAACCCAAATTTAGCTCCACCACTAGGCAATACGATCTTTAGAAAGCTTTTAATTCATAGAAACTTAACGCTCTATTATACCACCAATAAAGAAGCTATTAAGGTTGTTTTGGTATGGGACAACAGGCAAGATTCTGATGAGCTAGAGACTTTACTTTTGAGAGCGTAATACCCTGGATTTTATTTAAATATTCACACTACTTAACCACCTTTTCACTACTTACAGCAATAATTTGAATTCTACGCTCTTTAGCAGCACCAATGCTATACACTGAATTACGTGTGTCATTCACATTGTCGCTCACATTAGGGTCAGAAAGCACTTCACCAACACCCACTTCCATAACGCTTAGTTTGCCTGCTCCCCTAGCCTTACCATAGTATTGACCGAAAACGCCACCTTGGTAATTGTTAAAGTAATTTCTTAAACTCGAAATTCTACGCTTGGCCAAGTTCACATTATAATCTGTTGATGCCAGTGGACTACAATACCCTTTCAGTGTTACCGTAACATCTCTTCCTTCTTGCAAATTCGTAAGCATGAGGGCGGTAAACTGCTCTAATTTTTCAAAGCCACCTTTAACGGTTACATCAAAAAATTGAATCATATTGGCATCTGCAATTGCTTTTTCACCCTCAGGCAAACCTTTACTGTAAGTGGTAATGTACTCTTGCTTTAAAGCATAGTAATCGTTGTAAGAATTATCGTAGGCAATGTTGGTGGTGATTTTTGTTGTTCTAGGGTCTGGCCTATCATTATGAAAGTACAACGTTAACGGCACCAATAATTTTAGCTGGGTAACCATTTGAGGTTCTGGCTCTACCTGTGGTTCAGGGTCCTTTACCACCACAACTACGGGCGGAGTATCTATTGGCTCAACAACCACAGTTGGTGTATCAATTGCTACTGTATCCTCTTCAATAACTTCATCTCCAAATGACCAAACATCATAGCAACAAGTTTCATTGTCAATAAATTTTGAACCTATTCTATTACTTGTAAGGAAGCCTTTGTTTAAAGCCGCATTGTATTGAAAGTACAAGTCGTTTTGTGGTGAGTTAAATGGAATTCCCAAATGTTGTATCTCCGAAAAATTATTCCCCACCAATTGAGTTTTAAATATGTCGTAACCACCTAAACCCGGATGAAAATTGGATGAAAAATATAATGTGGAGGATGAAAAATCAAAGAACGGACTTGCCTCATCCATAACTGTATTGATTTTATCCACTGCTACTGCAGGTTTAAATGAACCATCTTCTTGCATGGCAGCAAAGTAAATATCGTTTCCACCTGCACCTTCTTTCCTATCAGAAACAAAGTATAAACCATATTCTTCATTTTTACCTTTACCAAATGTTGGTTGAGTATTGGTGCTATTGCGCTCATTCACATTTTCGCCTAACTTTTCTCCTTTGCTCCAGCCATTTTCTGTTTGATAGCTTTTAAAAATTTCACAATTAAGTTTCGATAAATTAACTGCTTTGCAATTGGTGTAAAACATAACACTATAATCTTCATTAAAAGCAACGTTTCCAGCGTGACTCTTTCTATCGTTTACATTGCTCGTTATTGGTCTTGATCGTGAATAGGTGTCATTTTTAAGTTTGTTTTGATAAATAACTGATTTAAAAAGATCTTTGCTTCCTCTGCTACTTATTTTTTCGTTTGGTTCATAGCTAGTGTAATACAATGTTTTTTCGCCAAACATTACCGCTCCACTTTCACTATATACTGAGTTTATAGCGTTGCCAACATTTACCACATTTTCATCCACAGTATCTTTAAGTAATTGCAATATTTCGCCCCAATTGCTTGCATCACTGCTTGCTTTGGCTTTTAATGAACCGTTGTTCACTTTAGTTAATTTCTGAAACTGACTAAGCAACTCCTTAGCTTCTGTATACTTACCTAAACTCTTTTTGGTTTCAATTAACCAAAACAATGCCTCTTCTTTATTACTTGTTCCTTCACCTGCAACCACATTGCCATAGAAAGTTTCAGCATTTTTATGATCGTGAATTTTGCGAGAAATTTCGGCAAACTTAAAGGCATAATCTAAATTTTGGAGTTTTATACCTGCCGCATTTTCGTAATAAAAATGTGCCGAATATAAATCGCCTTTTATTAAACTCTCATTGCCCTTTTTAGCATAAGCTTGGGCAGATTGCGCCATTGCAATCGTTGTACCACATAAAAAAACCAATAGCAAGGTTATAATTCTATGCATCATTAATAAATTGGGCAAGCTTTATCAGGTATAATGGAAGGCACTTCTCTAAGCAAATAAATTACCCCAATTTCAAAAGCTCCTCTTGAGTTGGTGGCTTTTTTAAATGGGCTAATATTCACATCATACGCAATGCCCAAAACCACATCATCATATTGAAAGCCAGTTTTAATAACTACCGCATCATCAGACCTATACCAAGTGCCAAGTGTTACGCCAGTTTTACGACCAAAGTAATCTTCCAAGCCATACCTTACAGAAGCACCAGATACAAACTCAAAATATTCCCCCTGTTTTTGCATTTGAAAGCCCGGTAACACATCAATGTTTTTGTAGACTTTAAATTTTGAAAAAGTGAAAAACTTTACATTCCTATCTAATTTTACAGAACTGTTATCCATAAAAGAAATGTTGGGACTATTTAAATGATTGAAACTTAATCCTACCTCAAATTGCATTTTGTTAAGCTTGTTATACATCCATGAAACGCCAGTTCCTAAATCTAAATAACCTTTACTGCTACTAGCAAAGTCTTCATTAATGGGAAGATTTGGATCATATAATTCACCATCAAACTGATTATCGAAACGTAAGCTATTGTAGTTGATAGAGCGGTTTACATAACCTAGCTTTAGACCAACTGAAATAAAATGTGGCTCTGTGGTGCTTACGGATTTAACATAAGACGAGTTCAAGTCAAATTGTAAGGTTGAAAATTTAGAATCGCCTGCCTTATCGGAAAAAACTGACAATCCACCACCAATGTGGTCGCCATTATTTAACTCGTTTTTCAAAAATTTACCATCATACCCAACCGCAAAAGTATTGTAACCTACTGGTACTGAGCTCCATTGGTTGCGGTGAATTACAGCAACTCTATGGTCTGCATCAAAAACCCCTACTGTGGATGGAGATAGCAGTTGTGGTTGTAAATAAAATTGTGAGAAATGGATGTCTTGTCCGTAAACAAATACAACAGAAGTAATCAATAGCCATATGATGTATATCTTCTTCACTATCTAATTAATGTTACGTTTCCTTTTTGAATATAATTAACTGCATTAAAACAGTCTACCTCTAAATAATAACCAAATACTCCTGGATCCGAATCTCTTCCTAAATACTTTCCGTCCCAGCCTTCACTTTGATTTCGCGTTTCAAATACTTTTTCGCCCCAACGATTATAAACCATTAAATGCATGGTTGCCGCATTGGTTGATCTTAATCTAAACACATCATTTTCACCATCACCATTTGGTGTAAATGCATTGGGTAAATAAACAGTTGCTTCATCACAATCAAATTCTAAAACATAAACCGTAACGGTATCTATAGAAACACAACCATTAATATCGGTAACTGTTACGCTGTAAGTTGTAGTGTTGGTAGGGGTTGCAATAGTATTTGGCGTATTGGTGCTAGATAAAGTTGCGCCAGGCTCCCATAAATAAGTTGCACCGCCTAAGTTGGTCGCATTTAAGTTGCTAGAAGCGCCTACAGGAATAGTGTCTTTATCAATGCTTACGTTTATGCTTGGTAAATCCGCAGAAACCTGTACCTCAATTGTATCTGTGCAACCAACCGCATCAGTGATTATACAATTGTAAAAACCAACACAAAGTCCATTAGCCATTTGTGTTGTTTGCATTGCAGGGTCGTTCCACTGATAAGTATAAGGCATTACTCCTTTTGTAACATTTGCACTAGCTACTCCATTGCAATCATCTTCAAAGCAAATTTGATCACCTACTCCATTAACCTCAAACTCAGCGCTATCTTCTATCATTACCATAAATGAGTTTTGGCAACCATTAGAGTCGGTTACCAGTACAGTGTGAATTCCCGAGCACAGTGCTGTGGCCGTAGCACCTGTTTCTCCATTATCCCATAATATGGTAAAAGGTGCAAAGCCACCTGCAATGCTTAACTGCCCCACTCCATTGCAGCCATTGTCGCACCCAGTATTTGCATTACCTGTTGTGTTTCCTGTAATAGGTGGAGAAATGGTAACCAATTGAGACAAAGTATCAATGCAAGTGCCATTGGTAATTATTAATGTGTAAACAGTATTTATTAATGGTGATGCTATTGGATTGGGTGCAGTAGTATCAGTTAAGCCAGTTGATGGAGACCAAGTATAAGTAACGCCAGGAGCAACACTAGGCGCAACGCCTATTTGTGCACTACCTCCATCACAAATTGGAATGTCTGGCAAGGTATCTGATGCATTCCCTAGCACTACCAATGTTTTAGTAATAGTATCCGCCCCATTACATGAAGAAGAATCTATGGCTATTAATGTTATAGGATAAGTACCTGAGTTGGAAAATGTTACTACAGGATTGGTTGCAGTTGAAGTGCCCAACACCCCTAAATTCCAAAAATATTGCGTTGCATTTCTACTGGTATTAATAAGCGTATCAGTAAACGGTGCGCATATTGAGGTAGGCAATTTAAAATTGGCAATTACATTGTCGAACTCCAAATCAAATTTAAAAATGGCATTGCTACAACGTGGACTTGGGTTAGTGGGAGAAGGCACACCAGGAGTGGTTGGAAAACCAGAGGTGCCTGCACAACTTGAACAAACCGATTGATACACCAATCCATTTTTATCAAATCTACTGGTACCACCATCTACGTGTTCATCACCTCCCTGCTCACCAATAAAGGTGGCATAGTTTAGTGAGTTAATGTTTATATCTACCACCATTAAGTAAAAATCACTATTATCTGTAATGGTTTGAAAAGCTCCTGCAGTAGTATCTAAACCAGTAGTACCACCAAAACCGTTAACGGTTCCACCCCAACCACAAACGTAAATCTTATCACATACATCAACTAAAAAAGCTGTTGGAGAAATATCTGGCGCATTGCTACCTGTACCAAAAGTTGATGATAAGAGCATACTGTTTAAATTACCATCTAACTTGGTAATAAACTGGCCGCTGTTGCTTTGATTGTAAAGTGTGTTAAAAATAAAGCTGTTGCTTGTATCTTCTGTTTGGCCTAATACATATACATCTTCTTGTAAATCTATATCTACAAAATATATTTGGTCGTAGGCAAATGTTCCAACATAGGTGCTAGAGATTAGTATGTTTCCATTTTTAGAAATTTTACTAATGAAGCCATCTGACCTTCCACCTTGAAACGTTGTTTGATATGCACCCAAGGTAACTGGCAAATCGGTTGATACGGTTCCGCCCGCTACAATAACATCATCATTGCGAGTTAAAGCAACTGAATAGCAAGCATCATTGCCATTGCCACCAAGATAAGAGCTCCAAATCATGCTGGTTAAGTTATTGTCCATTTTAAAAACAACTCCATCTTGCATGCCACCGTTGGCTGTTTGTATAACTCCACCAGTTACTGGAAAATCAGTTGAATTGGTGTTGGATACTACATAAATATTGTTTTGTCCATCTATCAGTACTTCTCCCCTAGCCTCATCTGCATAGTTGTAACGTAAGCTGCCAGTGGTAGCATTTAAACCATCATTGTCCGTTCCTCCAATCAATGTGCTAGCTTGTAGTAACGTACCATCTGCACTTAATCTGCTAACAAAAATGTCTGACCCATTAAGGAAGTTAACCCCAATACCTTGCGTTAAATTTAAGCTAGGGCCACCGTTGTAGCTAGTATCGTAAGCTGATAATGAAGTTGGAAAATCTGAAGAGCCAGTTGTTCCCATAACAAACAACTCATTTAAACTATTGGCGATTAAACTATGAGGCAACTCACCTCCATTGCCACCTAAATACGTTGCATAAATTCTAGCACTGCCACTAGAATTGTATTTTGTAATACCAATATCTACACCACCGCCATTCCACATTACTTGCGCTGCTCCTAAAGATACGGGATAACCAGTAGCAAATACAATTCCACCCGCATATGCATTTTGATCATCATCATAAGTTGCAGTAAAGCCAAAGTTATCTGCCGTTGAACCTGAGTAGGTTGCAAACACCATGGTAGGGTCAATTATTAATGTTTCGTTTTTATTATATCCATTTGGAAAACTGTAGGTAAGCAGATTATCTTTTAAAACAAAGTCACAAGCAACTTCAACTTTATTTAATCCAATTATTTGATAAGCATAAGGTTCAAATTCAATAATTTCTCCTACGCTGGTTTGCATATATAAATCATCATCTTTTAAGCAAACATCATTTAAACCTTCAAAACCAACAGAAATATTTGTTACATCTCCTTTAGGATAAACAACAAATTCATATTTAAGAAAATTATCTGTGCTATATACATCTAAATCTATATGGTTATAAATGTTGTGGTAAGAAATATCATTGTACTCACCTACATTGCTAGTGTGTGTTGATTTATCTCCAATAAAATAATTGCTGTAACTCTCTAATTTATTTACACCTTCAATTGCTGGGCTAGCGTTGGCGCCTAAAAAATTCATTTTAAAAGCATGCGTTTTATAGCTATTGGGAACCGATTTGTTTAGGCCTTTTCCTGTATTCCGTGCACCCGGATGTATTAGTCTTAGGGCCTCATTGTCATACACACTGTAAGTAAAAGCATTTCTTTCAAAAAAAATGGAGCCGCCAGGAATATTGGTTCTAAACTGAACTTTATTATTCCATTGGCCTTTATTTTCTTTAAATATCAGCTCTCCTGAACAGCAGTTATCTTTTCCTGCAACCAATAATGGCAGGGAAAAACCTAATATAAGAAGACACAATAGCTTTTTCCGCAGTTGAAGCACATAATAAAGTTATACATTTATTCACACAATTTCAATATTGTTGGTGAACGACTTTTCATAAACAATTTATAACCCAATGTTTGTTTAAATTTGTTAGTAATGAGAAAACCATTTATGAATAAGATTATAGCTTTTTTTACACTAGCCTTTATTGCCACAATTTCTATTGCACAATATGATAAAGTTGATTTATCAAAATTGAATAAAATTGGCGAACAACAATTAACCAACCCTATTGTAGATGTGCCACTTTTTTGTGTTGCCAATGCAAGTAACAAAGAGGATGGATTGTACTTTCAGGTAACCAACTTGAAACGCGACCATGAAGTGCCTAACAAAAAAGAGTTAGAAAGAATTAAACTCGAGAAAAATGCAAGCAAGTTTAATGTTGCTTTTAAAAACAAAGCGCAAAAAGCCACAGGCGCATTAACACCAGTAATTGAAAGAAACTTTGCAGGAACCGATATGGTTAATGGCACTCCGCCAGATAACTCAATGGCCATTAGCAACAGCGGCATCATAGTTTCTGCCGACAATAATTCATTACGAATTGTGCAAGACAATGGTACTGTATTGCAGCCAGGTATTACATATGCCAACTTTTTTGCCAATCCTAATTTAAATGGAGGCTTTTCTGACCCTAGAGTTATTTATGATTCTGCAGCAGATAGATGGATATTCACCATTTTACACATTGGCACTACCTCAGAGTTAGTAGTGGCATTTTCTGCCACTAACAATCCATTAACTACTTGGAACACATATATACTTAGTGGTGACCCAGCTTTCAATACCAGATTTTTTGATTATCCTTCCGCAGGTATTTCACAAAATGAATTATATATTTCTGGAAATATTTTTGGGCAAGGTGGTTTTGATGAATGTATTGTTTATCAAATAGATAAAAGTGATGGTTACAGCGGACAAGGTTTAACCAATACTTTTTGGGATAATATTCCAGGTGCACCTTTTACAATTGTACCACTTACATGGGGACAGCAAGGTGGTTATGGACCAGGTATTTACATGATTGCTGGCAATGCCGGAGGTGGAAACATCATTGACTTTTATGACATTACTGATGACTTAAGTGGTAGCCCTCAACTAACATCTTTTTCAATTCCCATACAAAATTATCAACCAGGTGGAGATGCTGCACAAAGCAATAACAACTCCTTTTTACTTACCAATGATAGTAGAATACATGATGGTTTTTATATGAATGGTGTAGCTCATTTTGTTTTTATGTCTGACATTGGTGGTGGCTGGAATGGAATAAATTATTGTAGATTTCATTTAGCTGACAATGTAATAGTAAGAGAAACTACAGGAGAGCAAAATGTTAGAGATCATGCTTTTCCTACCGTATCATCAATAGGACAAGACATTGATGACCAATCGGTAATTGTAGGATTTTTAAGCAGCGGAAGTTCAGGTTTTCCAAGTTTTAGAACATTTGCAGTTGATCATTTTAACAATATATCTAACTTATTACAAGTTAAGCCTGGCGATAATTTTGTAAATATTGTACAAGGTGATGAGCGTTGGGGAGATTACTCTGGAGCTTGTAGAAGATACAACTCAAATCCTCCTAAAGTATGGATACATGGGTGCTATGGAGGTCAAACAGTGCAAACGTTTAATGGTTATAAAAGTTGGATTGCAGAAATTGGTGCAAGTGGATTTACTGATATACCTAAAAATGAAATTATGGAATCGAGCGTGTTTCCGAATCCTACTATTGATTTAATTAACATTGACTTTAACATACCAACTAAACAAGTATTAAGAATTGCTCTGTTGGATGTAACAGGAAAAGAAGTAAGAGAATTGTATAATGGTTACGTAAAATCTGGACCAAATAGAATGTCATTTAATGGCAATGCATTGGCCAATGGTACTTATTTTTTAAATGTTCAGTCAAATGAAAAAAGCCTTTTAAATGAGAAAATTATTGTTGCTAAGTAGTATAAGTTTTTTATTGATGTCGTTTGCATGCAACAATGAGGAAACAAAAAGCACACCTGAAAATGAAAATAATTCTGGTAGGCAGTTTTATCAAACTATTAATTTGGATGAACCCACTATTGCAGATGATACTAGTATTACTAAAACCAAGGTAGATGCAACCAAAACCAAAGTAGAAGTGAAAGCTGTGGCAGGAGATAGCACTAAAATTGATATGAGTAAAACAACTAAAATTGCACCTGAAAAACTCCAAACTAGTGGCTCTAATACATCAACTACTAAAGTTGAAAAGGATGGTACTATTATAGAAAAGCCCAAACCAGGCACACAAGATGCTAAGGCTTTGGAAGAGTTGAAAAAGGAGAAGAATAGTAAGAAGTTTAACCCTAAGTAGGCTTGGATTTTTTTATTGCTTTTGATTGCTAAGACAGCTACATGAAAGATTGAGGATAACAAAACATTTCTACTATTTAACCTTAATAATTTTCACACCTTTTACATCTGTTGTTCCCGCAGCAATATCACCAGTTAAAACATAGTTTCCGTACAAAGCAATGCATCTATACATATTGTCTTTATAGTCTACATAATCATTTACCAAATTTGTGCTACTTGCCTTAACTTCTAGCAACCCACTCCAACCATTGGCTAAATAAATACTGTTGGTACTTGCATCAAAGGCTATATCATACACGTTGGTACCTTCTGCACTGGCATGTTGAGTGGTAAATGAAGAGTGCGTAATTGTATTTGACGCAACCAAATTGTTGGGATCAGATATATCAATGGTAACAAATCCTGCTCCCCAATCTGCCCAATAAAGCTCATTGCCATGGCCTACCAATGCCCTACCCCAATGCTCATGCCCAGGTTCGTTTGTAAAAGTATAGCTACCCACAGGCCCTGCATTTATATCAGTTTTATCAAAAGCATTTACATAGCCATTAGCCATACTTATAAATACATGGTTATTGTTAGCCCAAACACCACCAATGGCATTGCCACTTTGAGGCGAAATAGAATTGTTTTGTTGGGTAAGTTCTCCATTGGCTGCTACCTTATACTCCACCAAAAAGGCGTTTTGGCCATTGCTTCCGCCTGCCCAAAGTGTATTGTTTTCGTAAAATAGTGAGAAAGCCTTGAGTTTATTCCCGGTAACAATATCATCTAAATATTTGTATTGAATAATGGGTGTAGCTGCATTGGCAACATCAATAACATAAATACCAGAACTACCTGAGCAAGCTGCATACAAGTAATCTCCCTCTACTAAAAGCTGCTGAAAAATATTGGTATTCTGCACATCATCAATGGTGGCAATAAGCGCTGGACTATTTACATTGCTTAAATCTATTACATAAATTTTATCATCTCTACCTGCAAAAGCAAAATTGTCTTTTACGGCTAAGTCTGTGGGACCATCATTCATTTCAAATACGCCAACAACATCAAATTTTTCAGGAAGCGTCATTTCTTCTTCCTCATCCACAATTGGATCTTCAGAATCGCAAGAGGTAAATAACAAAATGGAAAATAGGAATAGAATTATGGGTAGTGTTTTCATGTAGTAGTAGTTGAGTTACTAAATTAATACATTGATAAAATATCTTTTATTGAATAGTCAACAGCTTTACCTAATTTTTTAGATGCAGAGTGTTTTACCAATTCTTTAACATAAGATTCTGGTAAAACATCAATTAAATAATCAGCTATAAAATTATAATTTCTAATATGGCTGCGATAGTCATTTGTTTGCTTAATGCTATTGAATAATAGTGTAAGATACTTATCGTAATGCTTAGCATCAATTAATATTTGCAGTAGAATAATTTGGTTGTTTACAATTTTACGATTGTGAGGATAAATGTTCTCTAGCAACTTAAAGTCAACTGAATGATTTTTGGTGTAATACTTATAGGTCTCGCTCAAATAGTCTAAAACTGACAATTTGATAATAGAGTTATTTTTTGACCTTAGATAGCCTAAATATTTGTTGAGTAGCTGAATGTCTTGAATGTTTAATTTTTCAGCTAGCTCTATAATTAGCGCATTGTAAAGTGAATCACTAGTGAGATTTTGTTCTTTTATCATTTTAACAAATAGATCATAGTCTTTAAATTTCTTGTCAAATTCAAAAGATAGAATCAAGTCAATTCTCTTTTCAAAAGAACTGCTTTTAAATGAGTTATAGTTTAACCCCATTGTCATAGGCTGATTTTTTAAAATAAATCCTCAGAATGTTTTGCAGAAGACTTTGAGAGTGTATTATAATTTAACCAAAACTAATAGTTTTAAATCACCATCAGAGTCTCTAGGAGAGGCCTATGATGAGTTAATATCAAAGCTAATGATTTCGTTGGAATCAGACCAACCTTTCTTCCTCAGAGTCCCTTGCAGAAAACACTGAGGGTGTGAAGGAGAGGTAGTAATTCAAAAAGTTTAAAAGCACTTAAGGATTGTAAAAGTATCGTCCAATGAATTTGTTATCATTAAAAACAAAAGTAGCGCTATAAAATGACCAGCCCGAACCTCCATTGATACAAATATAAAAATTGCCATTATCATTGTTACAATATGCACGTGTGCAACAGTGCATACCTTGCGGATTTAAAAACAAATCTGGATCATACAAATTATTCCATTCGCGTGCATTTACTGTTATAGTATTCTTACCGTACTCGACATTAAATTCTGATATTTCATGGGAAGGAGCTTTAAACTTTACCCCCAACTTAACTCTTCCATTAATTTCAAGTAATTTTTCATGACACGAATCAATCACATGTCTTCTTGCATCAAATTCAGTAGTTAATATTTCAATTTTGTAGTGGTCAAATTCAAAAGCTACCATTTCATTTGAAGCAAATGATGGTGGGACTCTAACTAGTTGGTTATAAATTTCGCCTTCACCTGTTGCAATGTAACGTATCAAAGATTTTTCAGTTTCATCTAAATTGGAATAAAACACAGACTCGTAACTAAAAAATTTTGAAAGTTTATTAATATAACTCTTGGTGCATGCCTCATTCATACTTATTGTACTTGTTACGAGAAGCATCAATGCAATAGATATGGGAATAAGTTTCAATTTAAGTTTTTTATAGTTAACATTAAGAACTACTCGTCATAAGAATCGCTCCCAGAGGACTCTGATGAATTATTTTGTTCTGATTTGCAACAAAATAAAGTTAATGAATTCATTCTGGTTTAAGACCCATGAACTTCAATGTATCTGGCTCCATTTCCCGAACATAGATTAATCCATCAAATACCTCACTCCACCTATACTTGCTAGGTTTTTCCTCAAAAATCGTAAAGTCATATTCATCTTTTAAAAACAAGTCTTTTTCTAACTCTTTGAACGTATAATATCCTACACCTTTATCTCGTCTAGTTAATCTATCAGCTCCACTTTCTAGACTACCTTTTTTTGCCGAATGAGTCACCCTGCAACCCGTTTGATTAACATAACCTGAGCAACCGCTAGAGGTCCCAAATGTTATCACAAACAAATCGTCCTTAAAGTATTCATTCAATCTTGTACCAAGATTTATAAACCCCCTTTTATGTATGGGAACCGTTTTGTTATCAGGTAACAACTTTGCCCCATGAAAAGCAGATACAGAAATAATTACCTTTTGATTTTTATAAAAGCGTTCATACTGATTAATAAAATTGTTAAACATTTGTTCAGCCCTCTTTTCCACTTTACTCTTATCTTTCCAAAAAGACTTTCCCGCTTTTCTGTTTTTGTTAGAAGTACATTTCATTTTTTCAGAAGAATAGATTGCAGTTGCTATTGCATTTTCAAGAAGGTCAATCTCTTTCTGATAGTTATCATTAACATTGTTACTATCCGCAAAGTTTTTAATTAAACTGATGCCATGTAAGAATGAATCCAATCTAACTTCATTCTGAGTAATATATTCGGAACCAGAAATCCAATATTCTTAGAAACAAAATCAAAATATCCATGTAATTTTAAACGATTAATCGGAATTGACTCTTTTAATTCTAAAAGTTGTTGGCCCAGTTGATGCGAATTCTTAGTAAAGCTTAATACATCAACTCCATGAATCAAAAACTTTAGAGAATCATTGAAAGTTTGTTTTTGGAAATCATAAAGTCTTTCTCTCTGAGTATAATAACGATTTCCCCAAAACGAACTAGTTCCGCATTGATATAAATATAGTGAGTCAACATTATTTGAAAATGCACAGTTAATTTGTTCAAACAAATTATAATCCAGTTCTTCAAACACCGCTTTGAACCCGTGATTCGTGATTAATTCTTTTATCAATTCGTTTCGCAGTTTTATGGATGTACCATCATCATGATACATTTCTGCAATTACCACTACCTTCTTATCCTTGATGGTCTGAAAAAATTCATTTCTTTTACTTTCAAGAGCAATTGGGCTGCCTGAAGAGAGCAAAATAACAGTAACAAATAAAAGTAATCTTAAGACCATTTCTTAAATTATACCATTATTCTTAATGTTTTTACACACCCTCAGAGTCTCTTTCAGAGGACTCTGATGAATAATAATTAAGGTTGTCAAAAACTAAAGTTAAGATTACATTTTGAATTTTAGAAAATCTTATATGAGCCTCTCTGTCCGCTAGCTGGCAGACATCCGATTGGCCACTAGCAAATCTCTCCTTAATATTTCGACAAGACCAATAGGAGAGAAAAAAGCGAATAAAATTCGTGTACAAGAACAAAAAAAGCCCTGAAAACAGGGCTTTAAAATGGGTGAAAGACGGTCCTGAAAGCTTCTTGATTCCGTATGTTATGGTATAAAAAAACCGCAACTATCTGAATAACTTGATGTTGCGGTTAAGTGTTTAACACCTATTTTGGTGCTGCACAAAACACAAATATGAAGGTAGCATTTTCACGTC
>Ga0209187_1000216_pt1 | contig 125454 bp, 101 predicted proteins | sample BantaG_FD_187430 | JGI IMG/M metagenome (GOLD analysis project Ga0209187, IMG submission 187430) | Marine algal microbial communities from Bantry Bay, Ireland - BantryBay_4 metaG (SPAdes) (version 2) | ecosystem: Host-associated > Algae > Red algae > Unclassified | place: Bantry Bay, Ireland...
GGTGTGTTTACACATTCACACGTGGTTGTATCGTAGCTGTCTGTTGTCGTGCAATCATTGTCTTCGCAGCTTGGTGGTGCGATTGGAGTGTTTACACATTCACAGGTGGTTGTGTCGTAGCTGTCTGCTGTTGTGCAATCATTGTCTTCGCAGCTTGGTGGTGCGATTGGAGTGTTTACACATTCACAGGTTGTTGTATCGTAGCTGTCTGTTGTCGAGCAATCATTGTCTTCGCAGCTAGGTGGTGTGATTGGTGTGTTTACACACTCGCAGGTGGTTGTATCGTAGCTGTCTGTTGTCGTGCAATCATTGTCTTCGCAGCTTGGCAGTGCGATTGGTGTGTTTACACATTCACACGTGGTTGTATCGTAGCTGTCTGTTGTTGTGCAATCATTGTCTTCGCAGCTTGGCGGTGCGATTGGCGTATTTACACATTCGCAGGTGGTTGTATCGTAGCTGTCTGTTGTCGTGCAATCATTGTCTTCGCAGCTCGGTGGTGCGATTGGTGTGTTTACACATTCGCAGGTGGTTGTATCATAGCTGTCTGCTGTTGTGCAATCATTGTCGTCACAGCTCAGTGGTGCGATTGGGGTGTTTACACATTCACACGTGGTTGTATCGTAGCTGTCTGCTGTTGTGCAATCATTGTCTTCGCAGCTCGGTGGTGCGATTGGAGTGTTTACACATTCACAGGTCGTTGTATCGTAGCTGTCTGTTGTCGTGCAATCATTGTCTTCGCAGCTTGGTGGTGCGATTGGAGTGTTTACACACTCGCAAGTGGTTGTATCGTAGCTGTCTGTTGTCGTGCAATCATTGTCTTCGCAGCTTGGCAGTGCGATTGGTGTGTTTACACATTCACAGGTGGTTGTATCGTAGCTGTCTGCTGTTGTGCAATCATTGTCTTCGCAGCTCGGTGGTGCGATTGGGGTGTTTACACATTCACACGTGGTTGTATCGTAGCTGTCTGTTGTTGTACAATCATTGTCTTCGCAGCTCGGCAGTGCGATTGGGGTGTTTACACATTCACACGTGGTTGTATCGTAGATGTCTGCTGTTGTGCAATCATTGTCTTCGCAGCTTGGCGGTGCGATTGGTGTGTTTACACATTCACACGTGGTTGTATCGTAGCTGTCTGTTGTCGTGCAATCATTGTCTTCGCAGCTTGGTGGTGCGATTGGAGTGTTTACACATTCACAGGTGGTTGTGTCGTAGCTGTCTGTTGTCGTGCAATCATTGTCGTCGCAGCTTGGTGGTGCGATTGGAGTGTTTACACATTCACAGGTTGTTGTATCGTAGCTGTCTGTTGTCGAGCAATCATTGTCTTCACAGCTTGGTGGTGCGATTGGTGTGTTTACACATTCACATGTGGTTGTATCGTAGCTGTCTGTTGTTGTGCAATCATTGTCTTCGCAGCTCGGTGGTGCGATTGGTGTGTTTACACATTCACACGTGGTTGTATCGTAGCTGTCTACTGTTGTGCAATCATTGTCTTCACAGCTCGGTGGTGCGATTGGTGTGTTTACACATTCGCAAGTGGTTGTATCGTAGCTGTCTGTTGTTGTGCAATCATTGTCTTCGCAGCTTGGCGGCACGATTGGAGTGTTTACACATTCACACGTGGTTGTATCGTAACTGTCTGTTGTCGTGCAATCATTGTCTTCGCAGCTTGGCGGTACGATTGGTGTGTTTACACATTCACAAATTGTTGTATCGTAGCTGTCTGTTGTCGTGCAATCATTGTCTTCGCAGCTCGGTGGTACAATTGGTGTGTTTACACATTCACACGTGGTTGAATCGTAGCTGTCTGCTGTTGTGCAATCATTGTCTTCGCAGCTTGGCGGTGCAATTGGTGTGTTTACACATTCACACGTGGTTGTATCGTAGCTGTCTGCTGTTGTACAATCATTGTCTTCACAGCTCGGTGGTGCGATTGGTGTGTTTACACATTCACACGTGTTTATATCGTAGCTATCTGCTGTTGTACAATCATTGTCTTCACAGCTTAGTGGTGCGATTGGGGTGTTTACACATTCACACGTGGTTGTATCGTAGCTGTCTACTGTTGTGCAATCATTGTCTTCACAGCTCGGTGGTGCAATTGGGGTGTTTACACATTCACAGGTGGTTGTATCGTAGCTGTCTGTTGTTGTGCAATCATTGTCTTCGCAGCTCGGTGGTGCGATTGAGGTGTTTACACATTCACACGTGGTTGTATCGTAGCTGTCTGTTGTCGTGCAATCATTGTCTTCGCAGCTTGGCGGTGCGATTGGTGTGTTTACACATTCACATGTGGTTGTATTATAGATGTCTGTTGTCGTGCAATCATTGTCTTCACAGCTTGGTGGTGCGATTGGTGTGTTTACACATTCACACGTGGTTGTATCGTAGCTGTCTGTTGTCGTGCAATCATTGTCTTCGCAGCTTGGCGGTGCGATTGGTGTGTTTACACATTCACACGTGGTTGTATCGTAGCTGTCTGTTGTCGTGCAATCATTGTCTTCGCAGCTCGGTGGCACGATTGGAGTGTTTACACATTCACACGTGGTTGTATCGTAACTGTCTGTTGTCGTGCAATCATTGTCTTCGCAGCTTGGCGGTGCGATTGGGGTGTTTACACATTCACAAATTGTTGTATCGTAGCTGTCTGTTGTCGTGCAATCATTATCTTCGCAGCTTGGCGGTGTGATTGGATCGAATGTAGCCCCATACTTTGGTGCTGACTTCCCAAACTCTAATGCTCCCCTATCTGCCTGTCCACTTGAGAAAGGCTCATTGATATTATCCAATTGTACTCCAGCGTTAACAACTGGACTACCCGATTTGGGACTTAAGTCTCTTTGATTTGGATCATACTCAATATTCCAAGCGCTTGGTAATGTAATATTATTAAAATGAGACGGTGATACGGCTATTGCATTAGCTTCTATCAATCCAGTTGCAGAGAGTATTGGCACATTAGCATATCTTATATCATCCCACTTAAACCATTCATTATTTGTTGTTCCTGATCTTGCTGAATAAAATGCATCATAGTCCCAATCATCTATACTTCCTGTAATCAGACCATATTCTTGAAAACAATATTCTTCTGAGAATACTACATTATTCCTATAAAAAGTATTCTGCCATCCTATAGATGAAGAGAGCGCAGAACCGCTACTTACAACTGTATTGTTAACAATTACTAGACCTGATGATCCTCTGTTCATCTTAATTCCAGAGTACTCTAAATTAAATATTTCATTTCTAACAACATATGCAGGTCCTCCAAAAACAGGAGCTACACTTACACCAGCTCTACCATTGTAAAGTCTATTAGCGTATACTCTACCGTTAGATGCAAGCCAATCGATTTCAACAAGATCGTCCACTACATTCTTAACATCATTGTTATGAATATCAATGGAATATATTAGTTGGTACGGAGGTCCGTCAGTAGAAATTCCATCCCCAAAATTTTGAATCGTATTGCAGCTGATTACATTATTATTTCCTCTTACATCTATTCCTCTTTCTTTTGGAATGCCTGATCCTGGCCATGCAGTCCTTCCGTAGATTTCATTATTCGTTATGTATTGATCTTTCTCATTTCCAAATTCTCTACGATTATAATACCCATAACCCACATCTTGTATAATATTATTTCTCACTGTCACGAATTGTGTATTCTGCGCATCTATCCCCCATTTACCATTTTGAATTGTAAATCCATCTATAATAACATGCGAAGTAATCGTAGAAAAATCTCCAATATTGACAACATGCCTATCCGTATTATTTCCTTCTATAACAGCACAATGCCTTACTTCACTCAAGAAACTTATTGGAGCAGATTGAGTTCCACTTTTAGTTATGACAAATGGATCATAGGTTCCTGGACCAACAATAAAGTGATCTCCAGCATTGGCAGCATTAGCCGCTGCTTGCAAACCTAAATATGGGTCTGCTATTGTACCTGAACCTCCTCCTGAACCAGGGCTCACATATTTTATTGAGCTCAGGTTTGGCTGTGGTATTGCTTTTGTTTTTTGAGTTATAGTCGTAGTAGTACTACCGCCATCAGGATCTGTTAGTACTAACTGAATCTCATAAGTAGTGTTAGGCTGTAAGTACATAGCACTTGCAGCATGATAATTCATATTCAATGGAGAACCATCTACAACAAGGCTTGGATGGGCACGCATACTCATAGCTCCATCTTTCCATGTCGAAGAACCTTGAACTCTATATCTTAATTGAAATGTACTATTCAAATTATCATCACCTGAGACTGAATAGTTGATTCCTATATTTTCAAAAGTAGCATCTACCCTTACGGCGCCTGGAGTTAATACACAATTAGCTCCTGAGATTGTTGTGTACACACACTGACAAGTATTAGTATCGTAAGAATCCGTCGTACTACAATCATTGTCATCACAGCTTGGAGGTGTGATCGGCGTATTTATACATTCACAGGTATTGGTATCATAACTATCTGCTGTTGTACAATCGTTATCATCACAGCTCGGCTGAGAGGTGTTATCTTTAACAATAGTAAAATAGTCATCAATAGCTCCTGTCTCTCTTAAGAACTTAACATCTAATTGATCTCCATTTACTTCTAGCAAGCAAGATCCAAGGTCGGCGACAGAGTAAAACATCGCATTATGATTTAAATTTCCATTAGAGGTTTTGCCAGAGCTGCCAGCAGTAATATAAACGGTTCCTTCATTGCATAGCTTTTGGTAATTGCCATCGCCATCTAATTTCCCATTACCACCTCCATTGATTCCGACTATATGTTCGGCTGCATTGAATGAATTAGCATTACCGTAATGTCCATTTAAATAATAAGATCTCTCATAAGAATGGCTATGCCCAGACAATACTAAGTCAATGCCATTAGATTCCAGCATAGGAAGAAAATTTTGCCGCATTTCTATTAGTGGTGTCTCAGTATCAGAGTTATGAGAACCTTTAGTATATGGTGGGTGGTGCCACATGGCAACTATCCATTCTTGCGTTGTATTTTGAATATCATTTTGAGCCCAATTGTACATAGTACCTCCCACTGATCTATTTGTCTCGTAAGATTCTAGTACGATAAAATGAATATTGGCGTAATCAAATGAATAATAAGCCTCCGTTCCTGATGCTAAACCGCCTGCTTCACCAGCAGTTGGAAAAGTAAAAATATCATAGTAAGGCCCTGATTGATTTTGTGAGTTTGCCGTATAACCATCATGATTTCCTAGAGTCGACCAAGCAACTGTATTCTTAAGTTTATCCTCATACATATTTTGGAACATGGCATTCTGATATTCTGCATCCGTCCCAGAACTGTATGCATTATCACCCAGAAAAAGGATCATATCAGTATGATTAGCTCCTATATGATTATAGTAAGCATCTCTGACCGCTCGCTGATTATTATTAGCTGTACCGGGATCTCCTAATATCCAAGCCTTTACAGGTTGTATCGTCCCATGATTAGGAGAAGTGGTCCAATAAATATCTACCGCCCCTGGTATTAAAACACCACTAGTATTACTAACGTCGTAGTAATATTTAGTAAATGGATTTAAACCAGTTATTTCTAATTCGTGTTCTGTTTTTAAAGTGTTGTCTGTTGATATTTGATTAAGGTTAGCTTGATTAGTACCATAGTGAATCACAGATTGCGTTGGTTGGTCTGTACGCCATTTGACTACCATACTAGTCGGTGTTCCTTTTTGTAAGTATGGGCCTCTAATTACACGAATATTACCCGCTGATAATGCCTCTAGTTCAAAATCAAAACTTAGATCTGAACTACCGGCGCTACGTTGATGTACCTCAACCGCAATCACATTGGTACCACTTACCAAAGCAGAAGTTATGGATTGAGTAGCAAATGCATTATCAGAAGATTGTGTAGGAGTAAATGTGTTATATGTTATAACTCCAGCAGGCATATTTTGACGCCATACCTCTGTTCCGTTTAAGTAGACAACTGCACCATCATCGTATATTAAATTGAGATCTAAAAAATCAAAATTTGAGGGATTGGTGACATTAAATTCGTGCCTGAAATAACCAGTAAGTGTGGCACTACTTATTGTGGTAGTTTCATCATTGTCTCCATAACCAAGATGTGCGTTTCCGCTAGACCAAGTTCCATCATCATAGGCCACCTCATTCCACTCAAGTCCACTAGAAGGAGATGGTTGATTACCATTATCATAGTATGACCAGTTATCACCATAATTGATTAAAGTAGTTTGACTATTCAAACTACTTAGGCAGAAAAATAAAAATATTGCAATATGGACCAGCGTTACAATTCTCATTCTAATCAAATTGGGGTTTATCGGATTGAAGAAAGATGATCCACTATCTGAGCTCGTAACTTTGCAGAAGCTCTATTGTTCTTAATTCTATTCGGTAGTTTATCAAGAGCTGCTAAAGAGGACTCAAACATTTCCTGCGCTTCTTCATACATTCCTTGTTCTTGAAATAGAATTGCCTTCTGAAAGTATTTTCTTTCTTTTCTTTGAGCGTTTTGAATAATTCTATTTTGAAAATTGTGCGCTCCATTAAAGTCCTTTAAACGCAGACTTAATGAAACACCCTTATCCAAAAAAACCATTAATTCTCCCAAATCATTTATTCCACTTTCCGTAATTACGATAGCTTCTTGAATACACTCTTTGGTACCACAAAATTCTAGGGCGGATATGATCTCAAAGTAATTATCTGTATGGGTCCCATCAACATAGGCTACGACCTCCTTAAACAAATTGGCAGAACGTAAATATTCTTTTTTATCAAATGCGGTTTTAGCCTTCACTTTAAGCGCTAGCACATGTTTAGGATAATTAGCTAATACCTTATTAGCATAATGGTCGGACAGATCATAGGTCTTCAATAATCGGTATGCCTTAGCTAGATTTAGATTAAGCCGGTCAGATATGTAGCCTCTTTCTTCGCATACTTTAAAGTCTTCGACGGATAGATCATAGTCTTCGTGCTGATAATACAGCTCTCCTCTCGCTAGAAAAAGAGAAGTGTTTTGGGGGGCGTCTAGTATCTTAATAGACAGCTCTTTAATCCGCTTATCTAACTCACCATGCGCTTGTAAGCCACTATATACCAATGACAATACCAATAAAATAGCAATCCTATTCATTACAATACAGTTACATTCCTTCTTAACTAAGACACAAAATCAGACGACAGCACTACTAATAACTATAATCAATTACGTAACACACTGTAAATCAGATAAGTAGACCGTATAAAAAGTAATAAAAAAAGGACTAGCCTCAATAGCTAGTCCTTGTTAAATGGTTTGAAAATAAATTTCAAATCTATTCCGCGACAACGAATTTTAGGGTTACAGTTTGTCTTCCGACTTGCGTCTTCAGATAATATAAACCAGGTCTTAAACTAGTTATATCAATATATTCTGATTGTGATCCAGGTAATAATTCACCTGATACTGCATCTGGTATTACCGGTTGACCATTAGCATCTATTACTACCGCATAGATTGGTTGAGATGATGAATTAGGATTATTTATATTAAGCATCAATCTACCATTCACTAAGTTTGATTGTAAGCTTACTTCTATCAATTCTTGCTGTGCTGATTGCAAACCATTATTCTGAGCTGTAGCACCTTGTCTATTTATACTACAAGATGATATGTTACCAAGAGAAACATTGATTTTCGGAGCATCACCATCAAAGACATCAGTAAGGCTAATTATAATTTCTTGTATATTCTCAGAGATATTTACTTCTACCTCTCTTACTGATTCACCACTAAATGTTCCATATGATATTTCTTGGCCAGACTCATTGATGTAGCTCACATTAACTACATCGATATAATTCTTTTTGTCTGTAGAAGTTAACTTGGCAGTGATACCGCTGATCGTAAATGAAACGTCGGATTGTAATGTAGCAAACTGATATTGTGTAACTGTCGCCCCTTCTCCATAGTGCTTAAGTTTAGATCGAGAGAAGAAACTTGTTATAGGAGTACAATCTTCTTCTTCTATTTCTTTAGTTCTATTGTCTTCTTCACTTGATGATTGTGTAGACCCATTACTTGTTGTACTTGTGCCACCTGCTACACTACCTGCACCATTATCTTCTCCCTGTGCTAATTCTCCCACGCACTCGCAATCCTCATTGATTAAATCATTAATTGTACTAGAGTCAAAATCATCACATGGATCACCAACTCTGCAAAGGTCCTCTATTGCTTCTACAAATACTTCTACAACTTCAAAGCAAGTTTCACTATTAAATACTGAAACTTCATAGGTTGTACTTTCTGACGGAATAATCGTGATATTAGCAGTTGTTTCTCCTGTACTCCACTCATAATATTCACCACCAGCGGCAGTAAGCACCTGCTCATCACCGATAAACATACTATAGAAATTAGGTACATCTGGTTCAACATTACACTCGCCTACAACTACTGTGATTTCAGCTTCATCTACACAACCATTGATATCACTAATGACTACACTGTAAGTGGTAGTTTCAAAAGGAGAAACTTCTATCGTAGAACTTTTTGCCCCATTACTCCATGAATAACTTGATCCACCCATTGCAGTAAGGGATGCAGTTTGTCCCATTTCTATTTCTGTATCTCCACTCACGCTTCCGTTAATATCACATGGTATACCCACACAGTTACAATCTTGATTGTACTCATCTTGGTAAGTATCAGGATTAAAGTCATCACACCCAGTAAAAGGAGTACAGACATACTGAAAAACCTCTACTACAAATGAAGCAACATCTACGCATCCATTTGAGTCTGTTATTATTACACTATAGTTTGTAGTTTGAGTTGGAGATACTTCTATGGTAGGAGTTGTCATCCCATTATTCCATTCATATATCACCCCTCCCTCAGCGTTAATTGTTGCTGTCTCCCCTTCAAGTATTGTATTGTCCCCTTCAATTTCAATATCCATACTGCAATCAAATCCTACACAATCACAAACCTCATTAATCGTTTCACCGTAAGTAGATGCTACACCGTCGTCACATGGACTTCCTATCTGACAACTTTCTACTATAACTGTGAATGCACGAAAATCTTCACATCCATACAAATCAGTTATGATTACACTATACTCAATTGTTGTATTGGGTGATACCGTTATAGATGATCCTCTCATTCCATTATTCCATGTGTATAAATCGCCTCCACTAGCAGTTATGGTTGCAGATTCTCCCTGACTTATTATGCTATCACCTTGTATTTGAACATTTAAATTACACGGTATGCCTATGCATTCACAATTTGAATCGTACTGATCTAAGTAGGTACCTATATCAAAGTCATCGCACTCTGTATACGGCGTACATGCAACATCATTTACTGTCACTAAAAATGAAGCTTCTTCAACGCATCCATTAGAATCAGTTATGACTACATTATAAGTAGTAGTAGTTGCTGGAGTCACCGAAATGCTAGGACCTGACATTCCATTATCCCAAGCATAATCAATACCTCCTTCGGCATTTATAAATGCAGTCTCACCTTGAACTATAGATGAAGTTCCTTCAACCTCAACATCCATGTGACATGGGAAACCTACACATTCGCAGTCTGAATTTAACTGATCTTGATAGGTACTATCATTATTATCATTACAAGACTCTCCAACTATACATGCAGATACTTCTACAGTAAATGACGTAAACTCTTCACATCCATTCTGATCTATTATATTGACATTGTAAGTCATGGTCTCTGCAGGACTTACTTGTATTACTGGACCCACTGCTCCATGATCCCATATGTAGTTTATACCTCCTTCGGCTGTAATTGTTGCAATTTGGCCTGGTCCGATTAATGCCGTCCCATCTATCTCTACATCCATGTGGCATGGGAAACCTATACATTCACATGATTCGTTTAATTGATCACCATAAGTACCATCACTATCATCGTTGCAAGGAGTGCCGGCAAAACATCCTGGGACATCAACTGCTACAAAATGTGAAGCTACATCTCCACAACCATGCTCGTCTACTATAACTACATTATAATTAGTTGCCTCAGAAGGGCTTACAGTTATTGCTGCCGTAGACATACCATTGTTCCAGGTATATGATATACCTCCAGTCGCGACTAAAGTTACTGTCTCACCCGCTGTCATGGAATCTGGGCCAGATATCGCTGCAACAATATCGCAAGGTGTACCCTCACATACGCATGCATCATTAACATAGTCATCATAGGTAAATGCATTTCCATCATCACATGGAGTATAAAATAAACATTGATTTACGGAGACCGCCACCTCATCTGTAGCATGGCATCCATATTTATCTGTGATGGTGACTGCATACGTCTCTGTTTCATCAGGACTAACACTTATGGACTGAGTTGTATCTCCTGTACTCCATGCATAAGCTTCGGCAGGTGTAGAGGTTAAAGTAGCTACTCCCGTAGATTCAATTTCTACATCTTCTCCTAAGTCCACGCTTGCATTACATGGAATCACATTCACCATTACATCTGCAAAGTCTTCGCATCCAAACTCATCTGTCACTGTCACTGAGTAACCGGTAGTACTTGTAGGCGATACCGTTATTGAACTTAAAGTATCTCCCGTAGACCAAAAGAATGCCTCTCCTCCTTGAGCTTCTAAAGTTACAGCCTGTCCTTCATTTATTTCTTGAGTCGGTCCTGCATCCGCCGTTATATCACAGTCAAAGCCCTCACACTCACAATCTTCATTATATACATCATTGATTGTATTTGCATCTAAATCATTACATGGTATCCCTAATAATTCACAAATTTCATGATACTCAATCACCTCTAGACCAAAACTTAAATTGCTATCGCCTGCATTATGAACTTCTATCGCTACGGTATTAATCCCATCAATGAATAGATGAGGCAATGCAATATTTCTAACTTGTTGCTCGCCCACGTTTGTTAATGCCTGTGTATTGTAATCTGCATCACCGACAGGCATGTTGACTCTATTAATCACATTACCATTTAAGTAAATGATAGCTCCGTCATTATAGAGAAGATTAAGAAACATTAAATCAAAGTCTGAAGTACTCTCAATATTCCACTGGTGTCTAAAGTAAACCGTATTGGCAGATGGATTAAGAACCTCATTATGATCACCCACTCCATATCCTAATGGCCCGTTGAAAGAGCTCCAAGAGGCAGTATACTCAGCACTATACCATGGGTTATCAGCCGCGTCATTAGCAGGTTGATCACCGTTATCATAATACTGATATTCTGCGTTTGTCGAAACGAGTGTAGTTTGAGAAAACACCTGATTGGCAATAAAGAAAGAACATACCATAAGTAATGTTCTGAGAGTTGTCGTGTAAGTCATTTTGAAAAGATTTTGAAATTATTTAAAATAATCTCTCGATCTAGGATCAAAAAACTTAAGGGTAGCTCCAAATTACGTGGTAATTATAAAGCTGATTTCGGAAGGTAACCCGAAATATTATGTTCTAAGTGGTAATCTAAAGGAGCGAAAATTATTCAATACTTATTACTTAAGGTAAGCACTAAGTATAGCTTTGGGTAAAGCTCTTAATAGAAAAATTTAATAACACCTTTAGAAATCGATTGGGCTTTTGACACAATCATATACATGACACTATAAAAATCATGATGACACTATGAGTATGTAAAATAGTTTTGAAAGGTAATTGACATTTAAGTCAAAGTAGGTAGTATCTAATATTTGGTTATTCTCTTAAATACATCTGATTAAGACCAATAATATGCTAAAGGATAATTAAGGATTTACTATATCCGCAAGGATATCCCTATCTATTCTATGATGACCATCAAACTCTATAACCTGCATATCAAGCCCTTCACTTTCTATCAAACCTAAGACCTCGTCTTTCAACTTGCCTTTAATAAAATTGTCTTTATCACCATAAACCATATTCATATCAATGGCATTCAAATAGGCTGACTCCTCTTTATATTTAGGTTCTGGAGGAAACTCACCTGCCCACTGGACTATCTTAGATAACTTAGGCTTCTTGTGTGTAACCCATCTCCACATTGTAGCAGTTCCTTGAGAAAAACCCAAAATATTAAAAGTAGCGTGATCCAAGTGAGGCTTAATAATAATATCATAGACTTGATCTAAGTATGCAAGATAATTATCTATCTCATCTAGCCGCTCATGACTGGTCATCCATGTAGCTACAGCCTCCCTTTTACCCTCATGCCAATAAAATTTATTAATACCTTCTGGAGCGATAGCATAAATTTTGTCTAGATTTAAATGATCAAATTTCCTAACGATTCTATTGGCTAGTTGACCATAACCATGAAGGATCATCCATATTTCATTAGCTTTAGAAATATCATTTCCTAATTCAGACACATGTACAGTCCTCTCTATGGTGAGTTTTCTTATTGTTGGTTCCATCGTAGATTATTGAGCGCCAAAAATAACATTACAACTCTATTGACATTCTATCAAACAAAAGAAATATTTATATGTTTGATTTGTTATGGCTACCGCAAATGAAAGAAACTATCTAATCCATCCTCTATATATCTTAATCACACTGGTTTTGGCGGGTATTACTGCCCTATTCCTTGGTTTCTCGGCTGCCTACTTATATAGTAGGATCCAAGAAGGTGCTGATGCCGTACAGCTTCCTTCATTATTTTACATTAATACCTTTATACTAATGGCGTCTGGAGGGACGCTCATGCTTGCTAAGAAAGCTTATAGGGAAGATAGGACAGAAAGATATCAGTTGATGCTTCTCTTTAGTACCATTCTTACTATTATCTTTTTAATCGCCCAGATAGTTGCTTGGAATCAGATGCATATGATGAACCTCACGCTAGGAAGTGATAATATGACCTCCTATATCTATGTCATTTCTGCATTACACTTTGTGCATGTAGTTGCAGGCATTCCCTTCTTAATTCTTTTTTTATATTCTGCTAAGGTCCATATGAAGGAGCCCGTAAGTGTATTGGTTTATTTTTCTGATCCTGATAAAAAGCGAAAGTTAGATGTGCTTACGATCTATTGGCATTATCTCGATGCCTTATGGATATATCTAGTCCTCTTCTTTTTAATCAATTATTTTATCAATTAGGCAACTACATTCTCAGATCATCTGTGAAGGGATCAAGGTCGTAGTACATTTAATGCCGCTATAATTAGAGTTGATAATAAAAGGAAAACACCTAAAGTAAACATAACTATCAGTCTGAATGAAATTCTGTAAAACACTGAAAATGCTTCTACATCTTTTCTAATCTTCACTATTAGAGTTTGTATCAACTTAAACAGTGCATAAGTCAACCCAATAATAAATAGACCTACACCAAGTCCTAAACCCCAATTAGAATTAAACTGCTGTGGGAGGTGTTTTAAAGCGGAAATTAAAATTACAGTTAGCAAGCAGATTCCGATCAAGTGTTGTACTGATCGCCCAAAAATATAAAATCCTTCTACTAGCAATAACCAAAGCCTATTACTCGTAGACTGAGTATGATGATATTTTATGCTTCTAGCCTGTTGTGCTTTATTTTGTCTAGTCCTTAAGTTTTCTTTTGGTACAACTACAGCTGTAAAATTTTCGACTGAGGCCTTAGATTGCTTGGCATTTTCATATAGAAGCAGATCATATTTAAGCTTACTTTTCTTATTAGATAGCACATCGTATGCCTCAGTTATCTCTATGAATTTCGATGTCGATAGAGGATCACTATTTTTATCGGGATGAAATTTCGTTGCTAGTGTTCTATAGTTTTTTTTTATCTCAAACTTAGTGGCGTTTGATTCGACTCCTAGTAGCGCATAGTAGTTTTTCATATTAAGTCCGACAAAGTATATTTCATTTATTCCAATCCTTAAAGCATTAATTATGGTTCCTTTTAATCTTCAATAAATAGCTAAAGCTCACTAGAATGGTAATTCTTAAGGTCTCGAGGGCCTCTATATTATAAAACATGAACAATTTAGCTATTGAATGCTTATAATCTAGGGCACAGATGGGTCCTAATAGCATTAAATAGCCTACTTTTATATTTCAAAATATTATATATATAATATCCAAATAACATGCAGTTAGCTGATCCAAAAGTAGATGTAAAAGTAGCAAGTCAATTAGGACTCACAGAAGAAGAATACGGTAAAATCTGCGAAATTATGGGGGGTACGCCAAATTTCACTGAGTTGAGTATATTCTCGGTGATGTGGTCGGAGCATTGTTCCTATAAAAATTCTATCAAGTACCTTAAGACGCTACCCCGCGAAGGCGAACGTCTACTTGTAGAAGCAGGAGAGGAGAATGCGGGACTAGTAGATATAGGAGATGGGCTGGCATGCGCATTTAAGATTGAATCACATAATCATCCTTCGGCGATCGAGCCATATCAAGGAGCTGCTACAGGAGTAGGAGGAATACACCGCGATATATTCACTATGGGGGCTAGACCCATTGCAGCGTTAAACTCACTACGATTTGGAAATCCAGAACTCAAGCATACTCAGCATCTTGTAAAGGGCGTAGTCAAAGGTATTGGTGATTACGGAAACTGTTTAGGTATCCCTACTGTAGGAGGAGAGGTATATTTTGACGAGTGTTACAATCAGAATATACTTGTCAATGCCATGTCGGTAGGAATTGTAAAAGTTGGAGAAACCGTTTCTGCTATTTCAGAAGGTGTAGGTAACGCTGTCTTTATTGTAGGTTCGGCTACAGGTAAGGATGGTATTCACGGTGCTACCTTTGCGTCTGCGGACCTTACTGAGGATTCTGCTGAGGATTTGCCGGCTGTACAAGTTGGAGATCCATTTCAAGAAAAATTATTGCTTGAGGCATCATTGGAGGCAATTGCTACTGGAGCAATTGTAGGGATGCAAGATATGGGAGCAGCAGGTATTACCTGCTCTACCTCAGAGATGAGTGCTAAAGGAGAATGTGGGATGATCATTCACCTTGATAAAGTGCCTACAAGGCAGGCTAACATGAAGCCATTTGAGATACTACTCTCTGAGAGTCAAGAGCGGATGTTAATCGTCTGCCACCAAGGTAAAGAGGCCGTATTGGAAGCAGTGTTTGAAAAATGGGATTTAGAATGTGAGATTATAGGAGAAGTAACTGATACTGGCCGATTAGAGTTTTTTGAGAATGGGACAAAGGTCGCTGATGTACCGGCAGAACCACTTGTCTTAGGTGGTGGAGCTCCAGTATATGATAGACCATATTCTGAACCCGCATATTTTAAAGAGTTATCTTCTTATAAAATAGAAAACACACCTGTACCTACCGATTGGCAAACAGTGGCAGACACTGTGTTTTCGTCGCCAAACATAGTATCTAAGCGATGGATATTTGAACAATATGACTCCATGGTCAGGACTAACAGTCAATCTACTAATGAACCATCAGATGCTGCTCTCGTCAGAGTCAAAGGAACAAATAAAAGCTTAGTAGTGACTACAGATTGCAACTCTAGCTATGTCTACGCAGATCCATATGTAGGGGCTATGATTGCTGTTTCTGAAGCGGCACGAAATATCGTTTGCTCTGGAGGAGAACCTGTGGCTATTACCAACTGTCTTAACTTTGGTAATCCTTACAAAGAAGATGTATACTGGCAGTTTGTAAATGTAATTAGAGGGATGAAAGATGCGTGCACAAAATTTAATACACCTGTCACTGGTGGTAACGTAAGCTTCTATAATCAGACTGTCTTAGAAAACTCAGCAGAGCCCGTTAACCCTACTCCTACTATAGGTATGCTAGGAATCTTAGAAGCTGAAGACAAAAAAATGACACTGGACTTCAAATCAGAAGGACATCACATATTTTTAATCGGAAGATCTAAAGATGATATCAACCAGAGTGAATACCTTAAACGAGTACATCAAGTAAAAGCATCACCGGCCCCATGGTTTGACTTAGAATACGAATACGGAGTGCAGCAACTTACTGCTGGACTAATCAAAAAAGGATATGTAGCATCAGCTCATGACGTGTCTGATGGCGGACTGTTTACCGCACTAGTGGAAAGTGCCATGCATAGAGATTTAGGATTTGAGATTGCGACTGATGATCAGGTACGTAAGGATGCATTCTTATTTGGTGAGGGACAAAGCAGGATTGTAGTAAGCGTATCACCAGAGCAATTAGCCGCTTTTGAAAGCACGGTAAAGGAATCAAATATCAATCACCTCAACTTAGGTATAGTTACCAGTGGTGAAATAAAAATAGATAGTGAAACATTAAAAGATATAAGCCATTGGCAAAATATTTTTAATGGTTCTCTCGATAAATATTTAGACAATTAAATCAAAATCATTTTAAAGATGAATTTTCGAAACATCATATTCTTTCTTATCCTAATTGCTTTTGCAGCTTGCGCACCAAAAGGATATCATATATCTGGTCAAATAGCCAATGCAGAAAACATAAATGTCTACTTTGACAAAGTAGATGCTGCCTCAGGGACAAACGAGTCGATCACTAAAACAGAGACCGATGGTAGCGGTAATTTTACCATAAACTTTGAAGAGCCACCGGTACCAGGTATTTACAGAGTCAGACTAGGGATACAATCAGCTATGCTAATCATAGAAGATAATACCGTGCCTTTAAAAATCAATGGTGATCTTAACAATATCAAAAACTTTGATTATGCTGTAGAAGGGTCTGCTGCATCATCAGAATTTCAAGGTATCATGTCACAGTATATCACTAAAAAAATTACCTCTGATCAACTTATAGCAAAAATCAAAAATGAAGCCTCTGCAATGCCTGCATATCTGCTAGCTAACTTAGCACTCAAAGCGCCCAACTTTGCGGATACTCATAGAGCTGTCCTAAATAAAGTTAAAGGATCTGAATTAGACTTTGTGCCTGAGTATGAAAAGTATGTAACTCAGATAGAACAACAGTGGGCGCAACAACAAGCGATGAATAAAATCAGAGTAGGTGAAGTAGCTCCCGACATCGTTATGGAAGATCTAGAAGGAAAGCAGAGAAAATTAAGTGATCTCAAAGGGCAGGTAGTACTGTTAGACTTCTGGGCTAGCTGGTGTGGGCCTTGTCGTAAAGCAAACCCTAAAGTGGTAGAAACTTATAAAAAATATGAAGAGAAAGGATTCACCGTATTCAGCGTGTCACTAGATGGCCTTGATGAAAGGACTAAGAGGAGGTACTCTGCGGATCAGTTAGATGCACAATTAGAAAACTCTAAAAAGAGATGGAAAGATGCAATTATCAAAGATAACCTCACTTGGGACCATCATGTAAGTGATCTCAGAAAATGGGACTCTATGGGTGCAGCTATGTACGGCGTGCGAAGTATTCCTAAAACCTTTTTGATAGATAGAGACGGCAAAATTGCTGCTGTAGATCCTAGATACAATCTAGAAGAGATGGTTAAAAAGTTTATTTAAACTGATGAAAGAAATATAAATTTTTAAAAGCTCAGATTTTATCTGGGCTTTTTTTATTTGCATTTGAAAAGTAACCTTCATAGCTATAGAAGCTGTAAGTAACTAACCATTTGGAAAAGGCATGGAAACATTCGACAATAAATAAAATCAAGAAGTGGATAACCATAAAAAAATATTAAACATAAAAAGGTATGACCTATCAAATGATCGTTCACTAAGACCTCACAGTGCAGCTGATGAACTACTATTGCATCAGTTTAATGCTATAGTCGATAAACCTAATCAAATAGCTATTTATAATGATAGATTTGGATTCTTATCGTGTTACTTGAACACCTACAAACCAGCAATAATTACGACGAGCAAGAGTCAGGAAAAATCGATTTCTAAAAACTATAGTGCTAATCAACTTCCTATAGCTTCTTATGTAAATCCGCTTGGACTTATTGATCAAAAAATTGATTTTGCTTTAATTAAAGTTCCTAAATCAATAGCTCTTTTTGAACTTTTTCTGCTACAAATTCTAAATAACTCCTCAGATAATGTCACTGTAATTATTGCATTTATGACTCGTCATTTTAGTCCCAAGCTATTAACTGTTTCTCAAAAGTATTTTGAAATCGTAAAACAAAGTAAAGCTGTCAAGAAAGCAAGAGTAGCTACACTAACAAAAAAAAGGGAAGTAGCTAAACCTGAAATAATCGACCGAATAAGATATAACGACAAAAACTATCAGCAGTATTTGGGTGTGTTTTCTGCAAAGCATATTGATTATGCTACTCAGTATTTTCTAGATCATATCGAGCTAAGTCCTAGTGATAATCAAATTTTGGACCTAGCGTCGGGTAATGGAATAATCGGAAATGAAATTTTACTAAAACTCCCAACAGCTAAACTACATCTTCTAGACGATTCTTTCCTTGCTGTAGAATCCGCTAAATTAAATGTGCAAGGCAAAAGTGTATATCACTATTATGACAACGATTTATCTTGCTTTGGAGATGAAACATTTGATCTAATCGTAACTAACCCTCCTTTTCATTTTGAATATGAAATAAATATCAATATTCCAATTGAGTTATTTAAAGATTGTCATAGTTGCTTAAAGGTAGGTGGTAATTTACAAATCGTGTCAAGTAATCACTTAAACTACCAAACACATCTAAAAACTATATTCCCTATAGTCAGGGTCGTTTCTCAAAATGAAAAATTTACGATTTACAAATGCGAAAAAGTATACTCTTAATTTGTAGTCTCGCATTAAATAAAGCTAACAACACGTTTAAACATAAAGGATAAGCCAAAATATTAAAGGTGAAAAGTCAACACAAATGCTTGCAGAGATATTAAAAAAATCATTTGATAAATATTACGAGGCTCCTATTGAAGCTTGGGAGAGGTTTACGAGTTTATGTGAGGAAGTAGGGTTTAAAAAAAATGATATCATCAAACAATCTGATGACATAGCGAAGTATGGTTATTTCTTACTAGAAGGCTCAGTCGGTTTATTTGCATGGCAAGAGGACAAGTTCGCATGTACTGATTTATTTTTAGAGTTCAATTTTTTCGGAGACGATATCTCCCTTTTGACTGGCAAGCCCTCCCCTATTGAGATAGTTTCTTTAGAGAAAACCAAAATGCTGCGTATCACTAAAGCCAATATAGAAGTACTCAAGAATACTCCTGTAGGTAGTATGCTATACCTTGCTGGCGAACAAAATTCTTTTACCGATAAACAACTTCAGCAAATAGAGAGCATGACCTTAACCGCTGAAGAAAGGTATCACCACTTAATGCAAACCAATCCTGAATTACTGCAACGAATCTCTCAAAAGCATATAGCTTCTTACCTAGGTATTACACCTCAAAGCCTGAGTAGAATTAGGAAAAATTCCATTCCAAAGAACTAAGCTAACATAAGGTAACTTTAATGATAATACGCTCATCTACTTTTGTATCAACAGAAGTAAAATGGGAGCACTCACAAAGTATTCATCAAATATATTAGTCCTTTTAGTTGTTGAATTCCACTTAATGGATAGCCTGTCTATTCCTATTAACCATAGATATGCCTAATGCTCATCAGTCTTATATACCAACTAAAAGTATAAAGCCAATATACCATGACTACTAACACTTCAATACAAATTCTCCACCCTAACTACGAAATACAAAAACTATGAAATCAATAAAAATATCAATGCTAATAGCACTACTATCTTTAATTATACTATCGTGCTCTAAGGAAAATAACAAACAAGCTCAGCCCAAAGATTGCACCTCAAATTTCCAAGAACACCCTAAAGCCATTGCTTGCCAAGCATTGTTAGATAAATATACTAATGATGGATTTGCAGGTATATCAATTTTAATTGACAGTCCTACAGATGGGCTATGGATGGGCTCCTCAGGCTTTGCTAATCTAGAGTCAAATAAGAAAATGAATGCTTGTAACACTCACCATACCGCGAGTCTGTACAAAACTTATACCGCTACTATTATCATGCAACTAGTAGAGGAAGATAAAATTAATCTCGATGATAAACTGGCCAGCTATCTAAGCTCAGATATTACTGATAGTGTCCCTAACGGAAACAAAGTAAGTATCAGAAACCTATTACAACATCGTAGTGGAATTCCAGATATATTCGAAGAAGAGTTTGTCAATGACTTTTTTGGTAATCCTACCAGGGCATATACTATCCACGAATTATTAGCCTACATCTATGACAAAGAGCCTCTATCAGATGTGGATACACAATTTCACTATTCAGATGCTAATTACTCACTGTTAACTTTAGTGATTGAGAATGTTGAAAGCAATTATGCAGAAGCAATAAGAAGTCGAATTTTTGATCCCTTAAAATTAACCAATACTTACTTCCTAGAAGATCCTAGTCAAGCTCCCGCAAGCTTAGCAGACAGCTATTGGGATAGTAACGGTGACAACATCCTTGAAAACAACTCTATCATTCAAACTGCTTTAACTGCTGGCCTAACGGGCTCAGATGGTATAGTAACTACTGCCCTCGATCTAAAAACATTTATACAAGCTCTCGCTAAAGGCGAGTTAGTCAAAGACCTTAACGCGATGACTGACTTCCTTGAGGTTCCAGATGAAGTACAGCAGACAGAAGTTTATAAAGGATAAGGGATGGGATTGATGAAGCTAAATATAGGTGGCGAAGATTGGTATGGACATTTTGGCAATCAAGTAGGGTCGGGAGCCATCATGCTTTATAGTCCAACTAGAGACCTAACTTTTATAGCCCTTCAAAATACTGGCACCTTCTTATCGATTGATATCAGGATCAAATTCTTTTATCATCTCATAAGTGATATCGAATCAATAATACTTTAAGAATTTAAAACTAATAATGATGAAAAAGATTACAATGACGATAACCTTGCTAATAGTTTGGTCAATAAATATTTTTAGTCAAGACTCCTCAAGTTCTACACTTACAAAATCCAGTATATTCATAGGATACGATTTAGGAGAAATGGCATTTAATAAATTCCAAAATTTTGGCGGGGAGATTGGGTATAAATTTAAAAATGATCATACGCTAAGTTTTGTCTATTTGAATGTAAAACTCACAGAGGGTCACTTGTCAAGCGGCTTTGCAAATGCGGTAGATGGCAATAATGTAACTGGGCTTTGGCATGCTTATGATCTCTATTACAATTTACCCATATTTAGATTTAAGAACGGCACTAGTTTTGTCTACGGAGGTTTGACTGCTGGGTATCAAGAACATTTATATCAACACACTTCCTTAGAGGATTCAGTGGAGAATAAAACAGCTACCATTGGATTCGACATTGGACTTAGAGAAACAAATATTTTTAAAGTAAAAGGTTTATATATCAATTTACAAATTCCTTTTGGCTATAATTTTATTCCTCAAGAAGAAACTAAACTTGGAGATGCAACAGTTAATAAAAGTGTTTTTGATCAAACTATTTCTTTCTTTGTTGGATATGAATTTTAATTTGAACAACAGGTAGTATTTATAAAAAATATTGCTATCTCTATATAGTCAATCCGATAACGCATGAACATACCAGACAAAAACATAAAATTTCCTTTACCGCATTATGATCGATTGTGTTTCCTCAAAAATATAATTAAAAACCCTAGCATCATTGTAGGAGACTACACGTATTATGACGATTTCGAAAGTGTAGAAAATTTTGAAAAAAATGTGAAGTACTTGTTTGACTTTACGGGAGATAAGTTGATAATCGGGAAGTTCTGCATGATAGCCTCTGATGTTACGTTCATCATGAATGGTGCTAATCATTTGAGTGACGCGGTTTCTACATATCCCTTTGCTATTTTTGGTGGAGACTGGTCTAATGCTATGGAGGGTAAGACGTATCCCACAAAAGGGAACACAACCGTCGGTAATGATGTATGGATTGGATATGGTGCTACGATCATGCCCGGAGTAAACATAGGTGATGGTGCAATCATAGCAACTGGCTCTATCGTCACCAGTGATGTAGCTCCTTACACAATCGTTGGAGGCAACCCTGCGAAAGAAATTAGAAAGCGGTTTAAAGATGAGGTCATTAAAACGTTGCTTGAGATGAGTTGGTGGGATTGGCCTCTGGAAAAAATCACCATGCATGTGCAGAAGCTTACTAGCAATGATATCGAGAAAATAAAGACGATCACTTAGATATAAAAAAAAGGAACACCTCAAAGAGGCATTCCTTTTTTAATAGTTTAAAACTTGTTACTTCTAAACGTCAAATCTATCTAGATTCATCACTTTAGTCCATGCTGCAATAAAGTCATTAGTGAACTTATCTTTAGCATCATGACATCCATATACTTCTGCAATTGCTCTAAGCTCAGAATTAGACCCGCAAATCAAATCTACTCTTGATCCTGTCCACTTTACCGCACCAGTTTTTCGATCCTTACCTTCGAAGGTATCCTGATGATCAGAAGTAGCCGCCCATGCAGTATTTAGATCTAGCAGATTGACAAAGAAATCATTAGTCAAAGTCTCAGCCTTATCCGTGAAGACACCATGATTAGATCGGTCATAGTTAGTCCCTAGCACACGCATACCTCCTAACAAGACTACCATCTCAGGAACTGTCAAAGACAGCAATTGTGCTTTGTCCACTAGTAGCTCTTCTGCTGATGTTGTATACTTAGTCTTAAGATAGTTTCTAAATCCATCAGCTATCGGTTCCAAGTAAGAGAAAGATTCTACATCTGTTTGATCTGCAGAAGCATCCTGACGGCCAGGTGTAAACGGTACTGTGATATCTTGGCCTGCTGCTTTAGCCGCTTGCTCTATACCCACACAACCGCCTAAAACGATTAAATCAGCCATCGATACATTACCAGATTCAGATTGTATTTTTTCGTATGCGTCTAATGCAGTACCTAGATGTGATGGATTGTTTACGGCCCAGTATTTCTGAGGAGCTAATCTCACATGACCTCCATTTGCACCTCCTCTTTTATCACTACTTCTAAAAGTAGATGCTGATGCCCATGCTGTAGAAACAAGTTGAGATACAGATAAACCTGTAGCAACGATTTTAGTTTTCAGATCGCTAATATCACTTGCACTTAGTTCTTCATTTGCTGGTGCCGGAATAGGATCTTGCCAGATCAATTCTTCCGTTGGCACTTCGGGGCCTAAATAAAGTGACTTGGGTCCCATATCTCTATGAGTCAGCTTGTACCATGCTCTAGCAAATGCATCTGCAAATGCATCATTATCTTCAAAGAATGCTCTAGATATTTTTTCATAAGCTGGATCTACTTTAAGAGCCAAGTCGGTAGTCAACATAAAAGGTGCGTGAGTCTTAGAAGAATCATGAGCATCAGGCACTAGTCCAGCTCCAGCTCCACCCTTAGGAGTCCACTGATGAGCACCGGCAGGGCTCTTTGTCAGCTCCCACTCATAGCCAAACAGATTCTCAAAGTAATTGTTACTCCACTTTGTAGGTGTAGTTGTCCATGCGCCCTCTAAGCCGCTGGTAATCGTATGTGCTCCTACTCCACTTTCGAAGTTATTTTTCCATCCCAGGCTCTGCTCCGCAATCCCAGCCGCAGCGGGTTCTCGCTCGACATATTTATCAGGATCAGCTGCACCATGTGTCTTACCAAAGGTATGGCCTCCTGCAATTAATGCAACCGTTTCCTCATCATTCATTGCCATTCGTCCAAATGTTTCTCTGATATCTCTAGCCGCTGCTAGTGGATCAGGGTTACCATTAGGACCTTCAGGGTTTACATATATCAATCCCATCTGCACTGCTGCTAATGGGTTCTCTAGTTCTCTATCACCGGAGTAACGCTTATCGCCTAACCACTCTGTCTCACCTCCCCAGTATACATCCTCTTCTGGCTCCCAGATATCTACTCTTCCACCTCCGAAACCAAAAGTCTTCAATCCCATTGATTCTAAAGCGACATTACCCGTTAATATCATCAGGTCTGCCCATGATATCTTATTTCCATATTTTTGCTTGATTGGCCATAGCAATAACCTTGCTTTATCAAGATTAGCATTATCTGGCCAACTGTTTAGAGGAGCAAATCGTTGTGATCCAGATCCTCCTCCTCCTCGACCATCTGCTACCCTATAGGTACCCGCGCTGTGCCATGTCATACGAATGAAAAATGGACCATAATGTCCATAATCTGCTGGCCACCAATCCTGGGATGTTGTCATCAATTCAGTAAGATCAGCTTTTAAAGCAGCATAATCTAACGAGGCAAATTCCTTAGCATAATCAAAATCTTCCTCCATCGGATTTGACTTAGAAGCATGTTGCCTTAGTATGTTTAGCTTTAGCTGGTTAGGCCACCAGTCTCTGTTAGAGGTGCCACCTCCAGCACTTTTCTTCATGATGCCACTACTAAACGGGCACTTGCTTTCTCCATTGCTTTTATGATCCATTAATGTCTTTTTGTGATTTAAATATATTGGACAAAAGTAAGCAGTGATATTCATTGATAAAAACGAATAATTTAATACATTCATCGTTTTTATCGATTAAATGAAATGACCAGAAGCCAAATTGAATATATCCTTTCTCTATCAAAACATAGAAACTTTAGACTAGCTGCAGAAGCTTGTTTCATTTCTCAATCTACCTTAAGTGCTATGGTAGCAAAATTTGAAGATCAGATAGGAATAGAAATATTCAACAGGAAGACCAGACCCCTTAGCATTAGTATTCAGGGAGAAAAAATTATCAAATCACTCCATAGCATATCTAGGGAGTATCAATTGCTGGACGAAACGCTAAGTGGACTAAAAGGAATAGAAATTGGACAAATCAACTTGGCTTGCATACCGACAGTGGCACCATACCTATACCCGCGAATACTCAATCAAATATCAGGAAAACTAGACAAAGTAAACTTCTCAATCCATGAGCTAACCACAGAGAATATTATAGCTGAAATAATATCAGGAAATATTGATATCGGTATCGTATCCCTACCTCTAGACAATAAAGAGCTGGCAGAATATCCGCTTTATGAAGAGGATTTTTTAATCTACGATTATGGCGCTCTATCTAAAACAAAAAAATATACGGTTTCTGATATCGACATTGATAGACTATGGTTGTTAGAAGAAGGACACTGTATGAGAAATCAAGTTGGCAAAATATGTGAGCTAAGGCAACAGAAGAAAATAAATGGCAACCTCGTCTACAGCTGTGGCAGTATATTTACGCTTATAGAAATGGTCAAAGTGAATAAAGGCGTTACTCTCCTGCCCAGCCTCGCCTTAATAGATAATAAACAAGTCGATGTCAAAAAGTTATTTAAAATAACCCACCCTGTACCCGTGAGAAAGGTAGGCTTGATTACACATAAGAATTTTGTTAAAAAAGAACTACTTAAGACCCTGATAAATATTATTATCAACTCAGTCAGTACCAATCTAAAATCTACAACCAAAAGTAAGTCTGTCGTTGATCCGTTTTAGTTATTATATTTTCAAAAACCAACTATTGTTAGATAGTTCTTCAGCAAACGGATATCGGCACAAATGATTATAAACAATTACAGCACCTAGGGTCCGTTTTCTTTGAATGAAGCTTTTTGCGATATATCAATCGCTTTTCATCGCTTATGCTATATCTCTATTAGCAGATAAAATCCAAGCTTGTAGAACATGTAAAATCACTACTGATAAGAAAACTATGAAGCAAAAAAGTAGCCCTTATAGTTACGTTTGATAAGCTAAGATTATACTTCCTCGATGATTGATTTGGAGAACACTCTAATATGGATCAAAGGTTTGATACTGAAACAATAATTGTAATTCTTTCTTGGTATTCATAAGCTTGATACACAGCGGTGTGGGGTCTTTCTAGACAATTTGTTGTTATCCGTAAAAAAAATATTTCTTACGATATGTAATTAGGGCAATCAAAGCATCTTATAGGCAATCAAACATTTTAATGCCTTATGGAGAGTACTATTACAAAGATTGATCTTGGTTTCAATTGCCAAGAAGACTATAACAAAATGTTACCAATCAAAGCAGGTAAACACTGCAAGAGTTGCGAAAAAATGGTAATTGACTTTACTAACTTCACGACTACCGAAATTCTATACTACTTTGAACAATACCAATCCAAAACCTGTGGAAGGATTTCTAGTGATCAACTTAATCGAGTAAACAAACAAATCAAATCTCAAAATCGATCAAGAATTAGGAAATTTAGTAAAGGATTGATTACTTCTGCGCTTCTATATACTACTAGTCTTTCTGCTCAGCAAGATACTTTTGGTGTAGCTCCCCTTACAATAGAAGTCTTAAAAGTGCCTGGGCTGCCTAATGATTCCACATTTATAATCAAAGGAACTGTATTAACACAGAACACAATAAGTGAACCGTTAATAGGCGCTCAAGTCTATATTCCAAATACTAATCAAGGAAGTGTAACAGACATAGATGGCAACTTTGAAATAAAACTCTCAAAGAATTTAGATCCGAGTATAACCTTAGAAACATCATACTTAGGTTTTGATAGTAACGCTATGTCAATTAAGGAGTTTGTTGCTGCCAAAGGTCAAATTACATTAGAAGAAAATTGGACCTTATTAGGTGATATTGTGATCACTCAGCAACCACTACGAAGAAGAATTTGGAATCGTATTAAAAGTTGGTTTTAATAATTTAAGAGAATGGACTATTTGATCGATAGATAATTATTCTTATTTGATTTACAGAGAATATATATTGCATAGCAATCTTTTTTATTAAAAATTGTAAGGAATACACAAGCTCTAATGCTTTATACCAATACAGCATACTTTAGAGGAAGAACGTATTACAAACAAGACAAAGAGATTGTAACAGAAGCGATGTAACTACAAATGAAAGAAAAAATAATAGATACAATATGTGAGCAGTATGCACTACTCAGCTCGATCTGCAAATCTGAATTAGTTGACATCGCTAAAGTCTTAAAACTCAAAAAAGAGTCTACTCTAGTAAAGGAGGGCGAGTACTCTGATAAAACTTACTACATTGTTAAAGGGTGCGCAAGGGCATACTATCTAAAGGATGGTAAAGATATTTCAGATTGGTTTGCATTTGAGAATGACTTCATTAGTTCTATACAAAGCTTCTTCTTGAATATACCTAGCCCTCATCACATCGAGCTAATCGAAGACACAACCCTACTAGAAATATCGAGAGAAGATACTTTTAAACTATCAGAAAAGCATCATGATTTTGAACGACTCACAAAAAACATAGCTATTAAAACCATGCTACAACAGCAAGTGCGTATTGCCTCTATGCAGTTTCACTCAGCTCAACAGAAATATGATAACCTATTAGTCATTTATCCAAGTATCACTCAAAGAATCCCATTAACTCATATCGCTTCATACATTGGCATCACATTAGAAACCCTAAGTAGAATACGAAACCCTAAAAATCGAATTTGATCTATATCAAATGAGTCCTCATAATTATGTTAGAACTTCACTATAAAATCTAATGAAACGAATCCATTATTTTTCTGGAATTACCATTTCAATCTTTATAGGACTTCATCTTTTCAATCATGCTTACAGTTTATTTGGTGCAGAAGAGCATATAATTTTAATGGATAAACTAAGAGTAGTTTACAGGAATATTTTCTTAGAGTCTATTTTAATCTTAGCAGTATTCGTGCAAGTTTATACAGGCCTAAGGCTTTTCATAAAAAAGAGGAAGGCTGCTTCAGGGCTGTTTGAAAAACTACATTTATGGAGTGGTTTCTATCTAGCTATTTTCTTTGTCTTTCACCTTAGTGCAGTATTCGCTGGTAGATTACTATTAGACTTAGATACCAATATTTATTTTGGTGCCGCTGGCCTAAATACATTTCCATTCTACCTGTTTTTTATTCCCTATTATGGTTTGGCTATTCTATCTTTCTTTGGGCACATTGCGTCTATTCATGCTGCAAAAATGAAAAGATCATTACTTGGAATCAATGTGCACCAACAATCATATCTCATTCTGATCATTGGTCTATTTATGACAATAATTATTATGTGTGGTTTGACCGATGCGTTTAAGGGATATGATATTCCTGAAGCATATAAAATCATGATAGGTAAGTAACTACTAATACTGTATGATTATCATTAATGATAGCAGTGGTATAATTACTCAGCAGTGATATTTTAATAATAAAACAATAAAAACATTCATGATACAAAGGTATCACCAACAGCTATGAAAGTCGAGGCTTTGTGCCAAGCGGTATCTTAGTACCAATAAAACATAAGGACTTATGGCTGCTAGTGAATTACCTTTCATCCTAGACCGTGGATGCGGACTAGATGTACACAAAGATAATGTTGTTGCATCAATAAAAGGCAAAGACATCCAATCAGAGACAAGAACCTTTAACACTTTTACGGAAGATCTGTATGGTCTAGTTGGTTGGCTACAGAACCATGGGATCACCCACCTTGCAATGGAGAGTACTGGGGTGTATTGGAAACCTGTTCATAATATCCTTGAGGAATTCTTCGAGATAATCCTGGTCAATGCTAGACATGTAAAGAATGTTCCAGGTCAGAAGACAGATAAGAAAGATAGCGAATGGATCGCCAAATTACTACTGAGTGGTCTTTTGAAGGGTAGTTTCGTTCCCGAACAAAGCATTAGAGAACTAAGGCACCTGAATCGACACAGGCGCAAACTGATCGGTATGCGCACCTCTGAAAAGAATAGATTGCAAAATGTACTAGAAGATGCTAATATTAAGATAGGCAGTGTACTCAGCGATGTATTCGGAGTATCAGGTCTATCAATGGTCAAGGCCTTAGCTGCTGGTCAAACTGCTCCAGTTGCCCTAAGTGATCTGGCAAAAGGCTCTTTGGTCAAAAAGAAACCACTTCTGATCAAGGCTCTTAATGGAAAAGTAACTGCTCATCATAGATTTATGCTCAATATGATACTATCATCCATCGAAAATATTAATGATCAAATAGCACAATTAGAGGCTCAGATGGATAAGTATAAATTGCAATATAAAGAACAGATAAAGTTACTACAGACCATCCCTGGGGTTTCATCCAAGATCGCCACGGGAATGATCGCTGAAATAGGCACTGATATGAGTCAGTTTCCTTCTCATTCACACTTGGCCTCATGGGCAGGAGTATGTCCTGGGAATAACGAAAGTGCTGGAAAGAAGTATTCCTCGAAGACAACCCATGGAAATAAGTATCTCAAAACAACATTGGTGGAAGCAGCGTGGGCTGCCAGTCGTTCAAAGAGCTACCCCATCCTCGCCAATAAGCATCGATCGATCGCAGCCAGAAGAGGTAAGAAAAAAGCCACCATGGCTATTGCTCATAAAATATTAACTGCTGCGTATCATATCATGAGGGATATGCAACCCTATCAACCAAGTGTTAAGGACAAAGCCATTATGGAGAAAAGAAGATTAAAACGAATAGAAAGATTAGAAAAACAATTGAGTACTCTTAAAAAAACGTCTTACAATTAGAAAAGGTCGCGCTTTTTTTGGTGGTTAAACTCCCCGGAATAAAAACTGACAACAGACGTCTTGAACCAACAGTTGATGCCTTAGAGCTCGTAGAAAAAATTATACTCTTGTTTTCTCTATCCTTAAAATAGATACATGACAAAATAGACTTACAGAAAAAAAAGCCTTCGCAGAAATGACTGCGAAGGCTGAAATATATTTTAAAATAGAGACTATCTAGTCGCTCTGTAATTTGCTAAGTAATCTTAGAAACTCTACGAACAACCATACTAAAGTAAATAGCAGCCCCATTGCGTAATACCACTCAAAAGTCTTAGGCGCTCCTCTTTGCTCTCCTTTATCAAAATTATCAAAATCTAACAATAGGTTTAAAGCAGCTACGCCTATAATCACGACTGTAATACCTATACCTAGCATACCACTCTCGTGTATAAACGGAACAGTAAATCCAGCATACTGGCCAATCCAACTGATTAGATATACTATCATTATCGCACCTACAGCCATAGTAACACCTGTTCTAAAGCTTTTGGTTACTTTGATTAATCCAGACTTATAGACCATCAACATGGCTAGTAACGTGCCAATAGTCAAACTCAATGCCTGGAAAATTATTCCATCAAACGCTGCCGCATACATTACCGAGATCGTACCTACAAACAGTCCTTGCAACATCGCATAGATAGGAGCGGTCACAGGTGCTAGATGAGGCTTAAAACTAGTTAACATAAAAACTGCAGCTCCCCCTAAGGCACCGACTGGCAAAAATAGCTGCATCGGGTTAGTGTATGAGAATACCGTGACGATCAGCATAATCAGCCCTAACATCAAGGTTTTATTAACTGCCCCATTGACGGTCATCAATTCTCCTGGCTCACTGATTACACCATCACCCTTTGCTCCTACTGCAATCGCTTTTTTAAGCTTTTCTTCAGAAAACATAGGGTTTTTAGACTTGTCAAAATCCATATTTATATTTTTAATGATTTACTTTTTGTAATAATAGATAAATCTAACATAATATAAAACCTTAATATAGACAAAGGAGTTCCTCTCGTCTGAGAAACTCCTTTGATTAACTAAGAAAAAACTATCTCTTACTGTTTATTTAACAATTGTAACATTTCCTTGAGTGACATATTCGACTCCATTAATACAAGTTGCTCTGATACAATAACCGTATACATCAGGTTCTAACTCTTGTCCTTTGAAGGTGCCATTCCAGCCTGTCTCTATATTGTTAGATATAAATATCTGCTCTCCCCATCTATTGTATACGATCATTTCGAATACATCTACAAAATTTGATTCTGCTTTAAATACATCATTAGATCCATCCCCATTAGGTGTAAACATATTCGGTAACCATACATCTGATTCATCACACACAGCTGTTACTACTTCTACGGTCACCGTGGCAGTCCCAGTACAACCATTCTCATCAGTGACAGTAACCGTATAGGTACCATTATCGATAGGACTAGCTATTGGGTTAGGGATATTGGGATCATCAAGTGTTCCTGCTTGGGACCATTCATACTCATAACCTATTATATCATCTACTTCTAATTGTATGGTTTGGCCTACCGCTACTCTAGTAGGATCTGCTGTAGCTATTAAAGTCTCTCCAAAATCATTTACTATAACTTCTGTACTTGAAACATACTCACAACCACTATCAGATGTAGCGGTCACGCTGAATACTGTAGTCTGTGCAGGATTAACTGTAAGATTTCCTAAAGGCTCAAAATTGCTGACGGCATCTTTATTATCCCAATCAAATACTAGCGATGTCGTAATACTATTATCTAAAAACTCTATCGTCACAGATTCGCCAGCACAGATTGTAACAGATTCTGGATTGATATACTCTATGGTCAATGGACTTAGTGTAAATACTTGATCCTTAGTACAGCCATCAGGAGAAAATACTGTTGCCGTAAGTGTCGTAGCTTCTTCTGTTGTGTAAGAAAAATCCGTACCTGAGCCAACCACATTACCTTCATCATCAAACCAGATCACGGTTATATCGACGTCTGAAGTAATACTAAGATCTGCAGGCTCGCTTGGGCAGTAAATCACTTCTGCACTATCAAAAGAAATAGTGAAATCATCAAAGACATTCACATTAACATTTTGCTCTTCAATACATCCGTTTTCATCAGTCACTACTAACTTTATCAGCTGATCTTCATTCCCGTCTAACAACAACTCACCACCTTGACCAAGGCTATTATTATCAATATCAAACCACTCAAAAATTAGATTATCTGTTCCTGTAGCCATGAGGTTATAACTCTCGCCAAAGCAATAGTTAACATTATCTCCATCATTAGTATTTACCTCGTATACTAAATCATCAAAAACTATAATCTCAAGATCCTTGCTGACCTCACAACCAGCATCATCTCTACCGACTACCGTATAAACTGTACTTTCTGGAGGTGTGATTTGTAGGTTAGGACCAGTTTGTATTCTTCTATCATTTTCAAACCATTCTATGTCTATATCCGTATTGATAGCGACCATAATATCTATCTCTTCTCCAAAACAGGTTTCAATTTTATTATCTGCAACATCAACACCAAAGTCCAGATCAAATGCTTCTGGCACTATTACTTCAATTGTTTCTTCTACAGAACAATTAAATTCATTTCTTACTTCTAATCTTATCTCGCCCGCATCATCTGCATCAAGTTGCAATCTCTCTCCTCTGTGTATCACATCACCATCAGCATTATACCATATAAATCTGATATCGGGATCCGTACTTTCTGCGATAAGATCAAATGTTTCGTAAAAACAGAAGTCTACTTGTCTATCTCTTTCGTTTAAGGTATACTCTATTTCTTCTGCAACATTAACAATTAACTCTTCTGATGTAGAGCAACCAAATTCGTCAGTCGCTACTGCTCTAAAAATCGCACTTTCTTCCAAAGGCACTTGCAGTCTCGGACCATCAGCAATCATAACATTATCTTCAAACCACTTGATAGTCACATCACTTGTGGATGACGCCGTGATATCCAATTGATCGCCAAAACATCTATCTATCTCATTATCATCTATACTCAGACTTAAGTCTATTTGATTAGCAATAGTTGTCTTAAAAGTTGCTGCTTCTTCACAACCATTTGCATCTGTCGCTACAACCGTAAAAATTTCATTATTCCTAGGTAAAATAGCAACGTTAGGACCAGTACCCACTACTGTTCCGTTTTCATTAAACCAAGTAAAAGTGGCACTCAATACAGTACTTGCAGAAAGTACGACTTCATCACCTTCACAAGTAGGTACTGCCTCATTGTTAGTGATCTCTAGTCCAATATCTTCTGTAACTAAAATATCTGCCAAATCAATCTCCAGAAAATTACATGCCTTATTTTCGCTAGACCTTACATAGATCACATCTGGAATTTCTGCTATAATTAGATTAATAGGATTTGCAGTCCCTAAGCTCATAGTATATTCTGCATCTTCAAACCATTCAAATTTACGTGTCCCTCCACTAGTTGCCTCTAAGGTAACTACCCCACTACATGCTACATCGGCACCCGTTACGATTAAGTCTCTGTCATCATCTACTGTTACTGGCACATCTAATTGCACCGTACATACTCCGTCTGTAGCACTTAGTACATAGTTAGTCGTGCTTGTTGGTGATGCTATGGGTCTACGAGGATCACTGAGATCTAAACCTTGGCTAGGAGTCCAGTTATACTCAAAGTCCTCATCTATGATATCAGTCAACTCCGTAGATTCTCCTTTACAAATGGTAATATCTGTATCTATAAAAGTCGTCTCTAAAAAATGTAAATCAATAGATCTAGTTATCGTCTCAACACAACCGCTTTCTCCCGTGACACTATATGTAATCACTGCTGTTCTATCTTCTTTAGGCAGTCTGATAGTAAACTCAGGCCTACTTTTACTTACTCTAAATCCTCCATAATCAATTTGCCAATCTCTGGCAATTATTCGCTGTGAGCTTACGGTCATATCTTCAAAAGAGAATTTGAAATCACTATCACAACTGCTAGAACTTATCTTAAAATCAGGAATTATATCTCCTCTAGCAGATACGCCTACATTCTGTCTAAAAACATCTAGACACTCTCCATCGGTCACTTCTAATCTCACCCTGTATAGACCAGACTCATCGTACGTAAAATTAGGATTCTCTTGTGTCGAGATGAGTGATCGGTCGCCGTCATAATCAAAGTACCATAGATACTCTCGATCAGATGTACTATTGTTAGTAAATCCTACCTCTAGTCCATCGCAGTTAGGACTTGGCTCAGCAGTAAAGTTTGCTCGTGGCGAGTCATTACACAACCTAGTATTAAACTCAAAATCTCTTTTTACAACAGACAGCAACTCTCCATCCCGATACTCTTTGACACAAACGCCTATTAAAAATTGACCAATTACATCTGGACGTACCGATAACATACCTGTCTCTGAGTCAATCCTAAGAGGAGCAACTCCGCCCATCATATTCTGCAAATTATAAGGTGCTGCCCATACCACTTGATCATGTGGTGGTGCTGATGCTGGTATAGGTCTTGGGTCGTCTATAGTACCACCTACTGAAGGTACACATAACCCATATACTAATGAATCTCCATCACTATCAATGGCAGAGTGATCAAACCGGTACCAGTCATTATTACAAAGATAAATATCTGGCCACTCGATAAATTGTGGTGTGCTATTGCACAGACGCATAGCCTCTGAGGTTAACTCTACTGAGTAGGTAGCACCTTGCTCTAGCGGATCTATAATGTTATTAAGTGTATTATTCCGACAACACCTCTGATAGACCAGTACATAACCCGTTTCATTAGCCGGTAGGTTGACTACATCTTCGTAAGTAGTTGTATGTACACATACATCTTCTCCAAATACCTTACACTCACTAGTTAAAACCTCATTAAGCGTATCTGTAGAGGAAAACGGTATCAATATCTGGCCAAACCTACCAATACTTTGCACTAAGTTGCCCTCTCCGTCATAGACGGCTATACTTGCGGGGTCATCAAACTGCGCATTGGGGGCACCATTAAAACAGTCCCTCCTCATCTCGAAGGTGATACGATAATTATTGTTGCCTAGACACTCGTAGTAAAGATTACCACCCACTACGTGAGTAGCTTGCAAGGTATCTGAGCTTAGCAGCATACACATTATAGTTACAACTGCTACGATTGATAATTTTATATTTTTCATAGAGAACATTCTATCTATCTTATTTATAATGTGCGATTATTTATCTTGGTTTTCTTCAGAAGCATCTGTGATCTCCTCAAGTTCTATTCTTCTTTCAAAACTTGCTTCAGGACTGTAGATCGATGAAGAAACATTTCTCTGACTATCACTGACCCCTTCTGGTACTGATTCCTCACCATAAGATCTTTGCTTGATTTTTAGTTGTCCACTTTCTATATACTTTGCAAGTATTCCATCATTATATCGAGCAAACTCGTTTCTGATAGATTGTATTCTTCTCTGAGCTATTGCAAGATTATATTCATCACTTGCAATAGGACTAGCGTACCCTCTCAAGTACAAGTTGATCGTCATACCTTTCTGCAGAGTCCTGTCGAGTGCTTCAGTAAATATTTGTAAAGTCTTATGACCATCCTTTACTTCCGTCTCAAAGAAGGTTTCTATACGCATCTCTGCTGCTGCTCTTTCAGCGGCAGGTAATCGACTTGCATATCGCTCTTTGTATATTGCTTTCCTATTATAATACTTCTCATAAGTATCTGAGAAACTTTGAGTAGTAGTCTTGCTAAGCGTCCTACGCTCCGGCTCATCATTATCAAAGAATAATTTGAGAGGAATAAGCTTGGCAATCTCCTTAACTTCTGCTACCCGTCCCATATAGATGTCTTTCTTAATGGTCTCTTTAGCATCTATGTCTATGACAAATGAGATCTCTTCTGGTTCGTACCCTTCCTTCTTTGCTACCAGTTTATACTCATGCCCAGGAATGGCATCAAAAATAGCCTTATGTCCATCAAAACTCCTAGCCTTAATCTCTTCTCCAGTCGTTACATCAAGCAACACCACTTCTCCCTCATACAACGGATCTCCTGTTGCTCGCTCAAACAAGGCAACTTCTAAATCTAATTTTATTTGTTTGAGATAAATTTTCTCTTCGATTGGGTTATTACCTCCTCTTGTTTTTAACGTAATCGTACTTGGCTCATACCCTGGCTTCTCTGCTAATATTTCGTATTCCTTATCGCAATCCACAAGTAGCTCAAAGTCGTTTCCTTCTTCATTAGAGATTACTATGTCTTCTGCATCTTCATCGCTCAGATCCTTGATTGTCAAAGTAACACCTGTAAGCTCCATCTCTGTATCCTTATCAAAAAGCAAAGCAATAAGATCTACTTTACATGGCTTGATCCTAAGCTGATAGATATCAAAACAACATGTCTCAAACTTATCTTCTAAGTATAGAGATCCAAATCTATTAGACGACATATGGCCTTCTGTCTCATCCTCATTAACGGTATAATAAATATCTTCTTGAGCAGAGTTATACTCCCTACCTAGATTTACTATATCAGTAAATATCCCAGAATCAAAAGTCGCTTTATGAATATCTAGTCCACCCATACCTACTCTCCCATTCGTACTAAAGTACATGGTGCTAGTGGCGTCATTGTAGAATGGTGTTACCTCATCGCCCACCGTATTTAGAGATTTTACATTCTCTGGGTCGGTCCATTTCATATCACGATCTACTGTGGTTTTATAAATGTCCATTCCTCCTGTACCCCCTTCTTTATTAGACACATAAAAGACTTCGATTATATCATCGGTGTACTTACCGAAAGTAGGTTGTGTAGAAGTGGAACCTTCTGCATTTATCTTAGCAGGTAATATAAACTCATTGCCCCAATATCCATCCTCAGTAATCTGTCTGTAGTATATCTGACATTCTATATTAGCATTATCTTCACCATAATCACAAAGGGTATAAAGCATCACATCTCCTTGAGGAGAAAATGCGGTACTAGACGTCAGCTGCTTACTATTGTTAAAGTATTTTGATTCTTCCATCTCAATACTCGACGTATCATATACTAATACCTTAGACACCACTTCTTGATACCAGTCATTTCTTTTCTTACTAGGATATCTGAGCGAACTGAAGTACAGCTTATCATCTACCTTGACTCCTGCATGCTCTGAGTATGGCGTATTAATATCAGTCCCTAGATGATTTATGGTTATGCTATCATCTGATATTGCCTTTGGCGTACCTTGCTCCCTAGACGCCCATTCGCTAGACTCTTTACCTAGTTTCGCAATCGCAGTTTTATCACTATCATCCCCATCATACTCTGATAAGTATAAGTCGTAATACCTTACGGCCTCATCATACTTGCCTAGCGTTTGTTTAATCTGAGCTAGATCAAAACTTGCTTGAGGATAAGCTTCTGTCTTTAGTGAATCGATTAAAAAATGATAGGCTCTTTCAGAGGCGTTATAAGCATAATGTCTCTGAGTGGCTTGCGCAAGAAAATACCAAACCTCTTCATTTTGATTATCTCCACGCGCTATTACCTTATCTAAATTTTGTGCTGCGCCGATATAGTTACCTGCGTAATACTGTTCTAGTCCTTTCTTATACACTTGATCAATCGTAGGCTGAGCAGAGATCGATATTGCAAAAAGACTAAATATGATAAATGAAAAATACTGTTTCATGTTACTACTTTTTAATTCTGATTTGGTAAGGCTTAATAAATCGGACATGGTTTAAACATTACGGGTGGCACCTTGGCAAACTTATAGGCAACATGCAGCTCAAGGCCACCTCTACCATTAGTCTTATCACTCCAATCAGAATAATTTATATCATAATTAGCACTGACGTATAGTCTGTGTACTTGTACGGCGAGCATCGGATACCATGAATCTCCTAACCTAGTTCCTAATCCTAAGTGTACCGCTATATCTCTATCTGAATTCTTGTTGAGGTAAATTTTTGCTTGCGCGTTAAGAAGTATCTCTTGATGCGGATCTTGTTTTTGGTACATACCATTAAGAATAAGATCTAGCTTACTACCTAGAGCATGATTAACCATAGCATAAAGACTCCATCTCCTAGCGAGATCAGCTTCATAAGTTGGAGCTTGCTCAAAAGTCTGTGATGGTTTGAACAGATGATTGAGTCCGATGCCTAAGTCATAGAATTTTCTATAGCCTTTCTGATGCCTATAATTTGCGCCGATACTAAAATCAACGAAAGAATTATTATCAACAAATGGCACTTCTGCTGGTATGGATGGATCAAACTCGAAACCATTCCATTGGTTACCCGTTGTGGCATTCCCAGGTTTAAGTCTTCGAGAATTATAGCCTACAGATACGCCTGGAGTCAGAAAGTTCTTTTTATTTAGTCTAAAGCTATAAGAACCAAATGCCGCTATGTTGGCTAAGCTCAATTCTAGATCTCCTGCTTGATCATAATCGAATAGAAGTCCTAGATTAAAATTTCCTTTTCTACTGCCGTATTGATTTAGCTTAACGTCTATGGCTCCTGAGAAGGTAAGGTAGTCGACTGGTACAGTCTTCCACTGACTCTTATAACTACCCGTCACTCTATAATCACCATTAAAGACTCCTGTGAGCCCTGGACTAAGATTGAGGGGGGAATTAAAGTGTTGGGAGAAGTGTAGGTCTTGCGATACTGCGCTACCAAATAGGTACATAAGCAACGCTAGTGTAAGATTTAGTCTTAACACGTTCATGGGTTTACTGTTAGTTATTAAATGCAGGCTTCATGCTTTCCTTTTATTCTTGCTCATAAACATAAACTTGAAAAACGGACTCACTCTGCCAATAGCATTTCTAAAAATAGTACTGAGTTTGTCTGTTATGTAACGTCATACTCAAACAATAAGACGCTTAAGTTGCACTAGGCACCTATATTAGACAGATAAACATCAATACAATTGACCAATAGATGACACTTTTAAATAGTAATGGAACAAATAAACTATCAAAAAGCAACAATCATATAACAAATATAATAATATGTTATAAGCTATGAATGTTGACTTTATATACCTATTCCCTAAACGAAAAATGTACACTTCGAGGTCAACCCAAAGTTATAGAAACCTCAAAGTGTTAAATATTAGGGTTTTTCCTATTTATGCCATTAGGGTTTGTAGTCTGTCAAAAGCCAGCATAAATGCCGAAATCGTATGAGGATGAGAGAGTTGACCCCGTTTCACTTTATGTATTACTTGAGGTAATGGCAATTTTACGATTTCTATTTGCTCCCCTAAGTCAAAGCTTGTGTCGTCAGTCAATTCCACATTTTCGGCAATATAATGGTGGATATAATTTTTGTGATAAACTGGGTTGAATGGTAAGGTGCCCAGATAACCCCATTCATCAGTTGTGTATCCAGTTTCCTCTGATAGCTCTCTTTTTATTCCGACGAGTTGGTCTTCTCCACCCTCAATTAATCCGCCTGGAATCTCTAGGGTCTCCTCTTGGATACCAAATCGATATTGCTTTACTAATATAACCTCTAGGTTTTTTGTTATTGGAATCACATTGGCAGCATCACCTGATGAAACTACTAAAACATCAATTTCATCCTTAGTTGCTACTTTTTCATATCTCTGATGATAAAGATTAAGAAAATGATGTTTTGGTCCATCAGATTCTGATAGTAGCTTCCAGTGCTTATCCATTTTGTAAAATTATTTATGATTACTTAATATTATAAGGAACAAAAATATGTTTAGAAAAGTTACCATAATAAGCCAACAGCCGAAACAACACTTTAGACGTTAACCAAGCTATACCTCTTATGAAAAATCTAGTCACTTTATTTATCGCTTTATTCTCCTTTATAAGTGTCAATATCTCTCAGAGTGATAAGATTATCATTAATAAAAAACCAAGGACTACCACTACCACCCAACCTGATGCTAATCCATACCCTAACAATAATAAAAAGACAAATCCTTATCCAGGACAAAGCAACACAAATAATACACCTCAACAGCAAAGAGTCAAGCACCAAAACAATCAATCACTAGGCCCAATAGATCTAGGCTATACAGTCTCTGAGTTAGGCCAAACTGCAAAGCACAACCATTATAGAATAACGGGTCATATCTATAGCAAGCTAAACGAACCTATCTTTTGTCACAACAGAAGGATAGTAATGTTCCAGATAGATAATTGGGATTCTGGATTTCTAAATGATAACCTTCAGTCAGTTGATGGCTATGCAACCCAGTACAGACTGAATCCATCTGGAAATTTATTTGTGTTTGGAAATGCAACGGTAAGAGATTTTACATTTGACTTCAAAGTCAAGAAAGGACTGCAACCTAGAGTAAGGTCAGAGATTATAAAAGATTGGGCTCCTCTAAAAGACTATGAGCAATACTTGCTACTAGAATATACCATGCTAAACGGTACTTGGCAATTGGAAAATAATGCTGAAGCAAAATTCAACATTCAGTTTGCACCACAAGGTGATCAACTAGTCATGAAAGATATATTCGGAACGAATGTTAGTTGGCTAAAATCAGAAGGGAATACCTATGTGCGTAAGATAGGCAATATACAAGCACCTAATCAGACTACTAATCAACCTCAAAAACAGCCTTCTACAAACAGCAACTCTAGCAGTAATTATCCTTCTGGTGGATATCTTGGTAATGGAACGAGTAATAATAACAATCAAAATCAAAACCCACCCACCAACAATCAAAACAACCAACAGGGCAATAATTACCCTTCTGGAGGATACTTGGGAAATGATCAAGCTAATAATCAAAAAGATAATAATACCACTGGCAGTAATACAAACAACCTGAGTGGAGCTTACTCATCTGTAATTGAGATTGTAGATCGCACAACTATTAGATACCGTAACTCTGAAGGTATAGTTGTCTTATTAAAAAAGCCTAGCACTAACAATTGATTTAGATCGCTAAATAAGTTGTCTTTAGGTACCAACCTGGTTTAGAATATTATTCCATTCTAACTAGATATTAAGTTCTATACTGATCGCAAGTAATGGTATGTCCCGTTATTAACATTGTAGATTTATTCTACCTTTAGTCTTATGGAAAATAGAGTAACGGTAAGTATAAAAGACCACATCGCTGATGTCAAATTAAATAGACCTGATAAAATGAATGCCTTAGACGACGCGATGTTTTTGGCATTGATCGAGACAGGTCAGGCTCTTGCCGCTGATGCATCTGTTAGGTGCGTGGTACTATCGGGAGAAGGCAAGGCATTTTGTGCAGGGTTGGATCTTAGTAATTTTAAAATGCCAGATGAAAGCAGTTCTGTAACTAATCAAAAATTGGCAGACCGAACTCACGGCAATGCCAACAAATTTCAAAAGTGTGTGATGGTATGGCACGATATGCCAGTCCCTGTAATCGCTGCGGTGCATGGAGTATCACTAGGAGGTGGTGTCCAGATTATGATGGGAGCAGATATTCGATATATAGCACCAGATACTAAGTGCAGTATTATGGAGATGAAATGGGGTATTGTCCCCGACCTTGGCGGCACCCAGTTATGGAGGCATAATGTGAGAGGTGATATCTTAAGAGAGTTAACCTACACTAATAGAATGTTCTCTGGTGAAGATGCAGTCAAGTATGGTTTTGCTACGCATACCTCGAGTGATCCGCATGCAGATGCTATGCAACTCGCCTCTATCATTGCTAAGAAAAGTCCAACAGCTATTGTAAAAGCGAAACAGCTACTTAACGAAGCACCCTACTTAGGAATCGATGAAGGATTAATGAATGAATCTATCATACAAGATCAAATAATGGGTAATAAGAATCAGCTTGAAGCAGTCTTTTCAGAGATGCAAAAGAGAAAGGCTCAGTTTGAGGATTTTAGATAAGTCTCAATCTGTAAACCAAATAACTCCAACGCTCTATTACCGAATTTTCTTTGGTTTTTTTGCTTGTTATTAATCTAATATTCTATATTAGATAGTAATCATTACTAAACAAAAAACCAACTTGTATCATGCCTGAAATTAACTTTATAGCAGTTTTTGTAGCTGCTCTTATACCCAGTATTATGGGTGCAATTTACTATGGTCCACTATTCGAAAAACAGTGGTTAAGTTCTCTTGGAAAAACTAAAGAAGAAATGGTGCCAAGTAATATGGCAATCACTTATGGACTTGCCATATTGATGGCTATCCTAGTATCGATGTCTCTTAAGATGACTATAGAGTTAGTCCATAGAGATGTCAACAGTGCCGGTGAAATGTACTTTAGTAGTTTCCATACTTTTAGACACGGAGCGCTGCATGGTGCCATGCTTTGTATATCATTTGTTGTCCCTATCATTGTCTCCTTGAGTCTGTTCCAAAAGGTAAGCGGTAAAAATATAATACTAAATATAATTTTCTGGACAGTATGTCTTGCAATTATGGGAGGGATCCTTGACGTGTGGAATTAAATTATAGTTCAAGAATAATATATTAAAATATCAGAGATCGTATCAAACAATAATTCTTGGATGCGATCTTTTTCTCTAATCTTTAGTAGCGATACGTGGACTAAATATTATGTTTAGTTTAATAATAAAAATACTAATTGTCAAGTATAAAAAATCCTAAAATTCTACTGCGATCACTCGGGCCAGGATTAATGTTTGCAAGTGCGTGTATTGGCACTTCGCACTTGGTATTATCCACTAGGGCTGGTGCTCACCACGGTATGATCTTCTTGCTAGTGATCTTATTAGCATTATTATTCAAATATCCTTTCTTCGAGTTTGGGCCACGGTATGCACACGCTACTGGTCATAGCTTATTGCACGGCTATAAGAAGCAAGGCCGATGGGCGGTAATCGTATACTTCTTGATCATAGCCGTCAATATGTTTGCAGTACCTGCAGCAGTAGGAGCTGTCAGTGCTGGTATCCTGAGCACGATGATGGGTATGGGAGGTATAACTTTTGACGTACTACTTGGTATAGTCTTAGCGGTTACTGTGCTCTTGCTTCTTTTCGGCGGTTTTAAAATTTTGGATTCTCTAGTTAAACTCATCTCTGTTGTATTATTGATTAGTATAGGAGTCGCTTTTGTGGCAGTATTGATGAAGGGTCCCGTAGAACCGATGGCTGGATTTAGTGCACCGCCACTATTAGAAGGAGCAGGCTTAGCCCTAATGATTAGCCTTGTAGGTTGGATGCCTAGTGGCCTAGAGACCTCTACCATGCACAGCATCTGGGCTGTCGAAAAAATGAAAGCTGAAAACCTAGAGCCTGACATAAGAGCAGGTCTTTTTGATTTTAACTTAGGTTATGTTTTTACCTCGGTGCTTGCTATTATGTTTTTAGTCATTGGTATTTTTACGATCTACGGTTCCGGTCAGCAATTAGACGGAAGTAGCACAGCGCTTTCTAACAAGTTGCTAGATGTGTTCAAGACTAATCTTGGAGAATGGCTACACCCTGTCTTTGCAGTAGCTGCTTTTGGTACAATCTATGGGACGCTCATCACTGTTTTTGATGCTTTTTCTAGAAGCCTATCGTGGAGCTTGAGAGCACTTAGATTTGAGATCATAGAGAACAATAGTGAACAAAATAAATTCTTAGAAAACTACTTCAAAATTGCGCTTGTCCTTATGGGCGTAGGAGCATTCTTACTTTTTAAATATTCAGAAGCAAGTATGATAAAAATGCTTGAGATTGCAACCATTATATCTTTTGTAAGCGCCCCCGCCATCGCTTTCATTAATCTCAAGGCGATGAATGATCCAGATTTCCCAGTTGAGCATAAACCAGGCAAAGGACTGCTGCTACTGAGCTATATTGGTATAGTAGTCATGATAGTATTTACGGTCTATTATTTGTTGTTTGGTATTGGGTCTGGACATTAACGATATTACTCCTGACGATGTAAAAATTTGCTTCTACACCTATCAACTGATAAACCACACTACATCGCTAACGCGCAATAATAAGTTTCTGAACAAAATTATCTGCTAAAATCACACTTCAAACGACTTAATTGAAAATTTAAATCGAATAAAAGAGGATTTTATTTTGAGCTTACCATTGTTTAAATCTGAATTTCTATATTGCACCTAATATGATATTTGGAATCCCTAACCAAGTATTAGATCAAAATAAAACCTATTCTGTTGTATGCTTGAGACTGTGTGTGGAAAAGATGCTAGTGCGGCTGCATTTTCATCTAAATGTATGATGTCAGCCATTGGAAATACTCCATTAATAAGACTTAATTCCTTTTCTGAGTTAGTAGGAACTAATGTTTTTGCTAAGCTAGAATTTTCAAATCCTACCCTATCCGCAAAGGATCGTATCGCCTCATTTATTGTTAATAAAGCCATTGAGTCTGGCGAACTGCAAGCAGGAGGAACTTTGATAGATGCCACATCAGGTAACACAGGTATGGCTCTTGCACATATAGCGAGGATAATGAATTTTAACTGTGTTCTCACCGTCGCTGATAAAGCTTCTCAGGAGAAAATCAATAGCTTAAAAGCTTTAGGAGCAGAAGTAGTTTTGTGTCCTTCTAAAGTCGCACCGGAAGATCCAGATTCTTACTACCAAAAAGCAATAGAACTTAGCAATAAAATCGAAGGCGCATTCTATACAGACCAGAATTTTAATCCACTTAATGCTGCTGCTCACTACTCTAGCACAGGACCAGAGATCTGGCAGCAAATGAAAGGTAATATATCACACTTCGTAGCAACAGTTGGCACTGGTGGGACTATCAGTGGCACTTCAAATTACCTAAAAGAACAAGATCCCAATGTGAAGATTGTAGGCGTAGATGCTCACGGATCAGTCTTAAAAAAATACCATGAGACCGGCATTTATGATATATCTATCGCTCATCCTTATAAGATGGAAGGTGTAGGCAAAAGTATTATTCCGGGCAATGTAGACTTTGACGTAATAGATCAGTTTGTAAAAGTAGGAGATCTAAAATCAGCGCTGCGAGCAAGATCATTAGCGAAGAAAGAAGGCATATGGGGAGGACACTCTTCTGGGGCTGTGCTTCAAGCTGTTTTCAAAATGAAGGATGATCTCAAAACAACAGACAATGTCGTTGTAATCTTCTCAGACCATGGCAGCAAATACTTGAGCACTATCTACAATGATGCTTGGGTCGAAGAAAAATTGTATACCAAAGCGTAATTAGCTTACACCTATTGATAAATCTAGGTTTTCATTCTCTTCAATGAACCTAGTAATAGCTATATATTTTGAATGAGTGAAAGAAAGGACTATCTTCTGTTAAGATATCCTCAAATTGATAAGCACCACTACATCTAGAATTGTTTTTTCCTTATGCATCCTTGTGTTGGTATTGACAAGTTTTAGGGTAGACATATTCTCAACTACCAACCAGGCGATGCCTGAAGATTGCGAAAATGGAATCGACGACGATAATGATGGCTTAGTAGATCTCAATGACGATGATTGCTCCTGCGAAATCATATCTCCCACATCACTCATTCCAAATCCTTCATTTGAAGATATGTCCTGTTGCCCAAATGGTAGATCTCAGCTGCGATGTGCAGAGAGTTGGATTCAAGCTTCTGCACCTACGACAGATCTGATTAATACCTGTGATTGGTTGGGATGGGAAGATTTCCCTGCTCCTATGCCTTTCCCAGATGGTAATGGTATCATGGGTTTTAGAGATGGGCGGATAAGAGGCTTTGGTGAAGGTGATAGCACTCCTGAATATAACTGGAAAGAGTATGCTGGGGCATGCCTTTTGCAACCATTGCTAGCAGGTACAACGTACAGATTTCAGTTTGATCTCGGTTTTGTAAATAGTAGTAAATCTCCTCCTATCAATATTACTTTCTTTGGCACTCCTGATTGCGAGCACCTGCCATTTGGAAATGAGGATGATGCTTTTGGCTGCCCGACAAATGGCCCAAACTGGGTGAGGCTTGGATCTACCTTTGTTAGAGGATCAGCAGACTCATGGGTAGAAAGCTTTATCGAAGTCACCCCAGATCAGGACATTTATGCGATTGCAATTGGCCCTGATTGCCCTGCGGTAAACAGCCCTATTAATATCTATTACTTTTTTGATAACCTATTACTTGCAGATTTTGAATCTTTCGCCCTTCAGATTGCTGCAGAAGAGCACCCTTGTTCCGAGTCTTTTAGGTTGGGCATAGAGGATGGATATTTCTCAGACTACCAGTGGTTTAAGGATGGAATTGCATTAGTCGGCGAAGTAGAATCAACCCTATCGAAAATGTATGGTGATGGGAATTATCAAATCAGAGTCATGCAGGAACAATCGTGTCGATTATCCCCAATTTACTTTTATGAAAAACCTATTATAGAAACTCAATCCAAAATTATTATCTGTAAAGACGATACTTATCAATTTGGAGATATGCTCCTAAATGAAACCGGTACTTTTACAAATACATTTAAGTCTGTCAACAATTGTGATAGTGTAGTCATTTTACAATTAGTCGAGTTAGGAGAACTAGCAGATACTATACAGGCCAAAATATTTGAGGGCGAAAAATTCGAGATTGCTCAGTTCGATTTTAAAGAACAAGGAGAACATTTAGCAACACTGAGATCATCGATAGGATGCGATAGTTTAGTCCTTGTTCAACTAGAGTTTTACAACATCTACATTCCAAATATTTTTAGACCTGTCGATGATGGGTTTGACAGTACATTCAAAATTTACGCGGCACAAGAAGAAGTAGAAAATTATGAATTAGTGGTATTTGATCTATGGGGAAACAGGATATATTCTGGCCAGGAATGGGACGGCACTTATGCCAACAAAGCACTTCAACCAGGGGCCTACAGTTACCTACTCCAGATTAAAATGGAAGACGGAATTGAAAGAATATTTAGGGGTTCAATCTCTTTAGTCAGATAAAGATGAGGTATGTAATAACTCTCATTTTAAGGAAAAAGCTCACTATTGCTCCTTAATAGGATTGCATTAAAGTTCTCTTAAGCTTGTCAAAAGCTACTTATTAAGGTTTAAAACCACTTAACTTTAAACCAATTGGAACTAAGCACATCTTCCCTTCGTATTACAATTAAGAATACAATCATTGAATTACCTTTTAAAACTTAGTTTACTTATAGGATGCATGGTCATCTCCACCTTAGGGACTGCTAACAAAGGCCCTAACTTCTTAAATCTGGGAAACGCTGCTTATCTGAAAGGAGATTTAGAAGATGCTATGAAGCTGTACACCCAAGCAGGCAAGTCATGCATAAACGAAGAAGATAAGATCCATAATAATAAAGCATTAGTACTTATTAAAAAAGGAAAATACAATCTAGCAAAGGAACGACTTACCGAAGCACTAGATTACAATCCAAATAATGGCAATGCTTATTACAACAGAGGTATTGTGAACTTAATAACAGAAACCTATCTTCAAGCAGCATCGGATCTTGAAAAGGCACAATTTTTAGGAGTCATAACTACACAAAACATAGACTACCAAATTGCCTTAGCGTATTATTTAGCCAGAGATGTAGAGAAAGCAAAGCGATCATTAAACAACGCGATAGAAAGTCCTCAAGATGGTAGAGTATCTTATCTAAAAGGACTTATATCATACGCATCAAGAGATTTCGCGACCGCTGCTAGTTTCTTTCTTCTGGCAAGTGAAGCTGATAATGATCCTAATGTAAAATATGCAACTGGATTAGCACAATATTATGGTGGCAATACTAAACAAGGTCTTAACACACTAAAAGAGTTAAAAGGAAATAAGAAATTCAGTTCTGGTTACGACCTGTTGGTAGCTAATCTTGCCTTCGAAGCTGGTGATTTAAAAACAGCTAGAGAAACCTATGAAAATGCTGTCAAGAAAAACGATAAAAATGCTGCTGCTTGGACTGGTCTCGGCGGCATAGCATTGAAAATGAATGATCACCAAAATGCATCAATTTATTTAGAAAAAGCAATAAAGTACGATCGTCATAATATTTCTGCCCTAAACGGTTTAGCTCACTTAGCATTTGTAGCCGACGAGCCTAAAAAAGCTATCATCACCTATGACAAAGTGCTATCGATATCTCCAACAAATCACAAGGCACTGTATGGGAAAGCCTTAGCAGCTATGAGTATCCCTGACCCTTACACTTGCCTAGAAGAACTTGCTAAAATCAAAAAACAAAATCTCAATGCAGAACAAGTAGAAAAAGTTGTGATCTTAGAAGCTAGTGCCTTAGGCATCTGTAATAAAAAAGAACAAGCTGTCAAGCTATTGAAAAAATATAGAGGATTAGCAAAGGATAAACTCAAGATAAAAACTATGCTTGGGTATTACTATCTGCGAATGTTTCAATATGGTAATGCTATAAGTAATATCAGCTTAGGTCAGTACAGTGAAGCACTTCCCTACCTGATCGCAGGTCATGCATCGCTCCATCGTGGAGAGTACTCTGGAGCTTACAGATATTATAGAAAAGCTTTTAAGATCAACCCTAAAGATCCTGATGTTCTAATGGGTGCCGCTCTTAGCATGATGGAGATAAATATGAAACCTGAAGCATTGCGTGTTATCGATTCCTTAGAAGTTCGATTTCCTAAAAATTACTATGTGTATAATTCTAAAGGAATCATCTATAAAGATCTCGCCTTGAGTTACGAGAAAAACAATCAAGGGGATAAAGCAAAATCTTATTTTGATATTTCTGCTCAAGCATTTGAAAAAGCTATCCAACTCAGACCCAGCTTAAAGTCATCATTTGATAATAATCTAGGACTTGTCTACTTCTATCAAAAAGATCTAACTAAAGCGAAAAAAATCCTTAATGGAAGCAATCGCTTAGCCAGCATAAATAATCGTGCCCTAATAGATATCAGTGAGGGAAATCATGAGAGAGGGATAGTTACACTTGATAGCCTTCACAAGGACTTTATTAGGAAAAATAAGGTGGCTAATAATAGAGTGAAAAACAATCTTGCCCTTGCTCGTAAGCGCACACCGATGAATAATAATTATAAGTTTATAACCTACTATTTTCTTCATCAAGAAAAGCCACCAATCTCTATAACAAATCCTTTTCAATCTACTAACTCGATTATCGATCTATCTATCGATATAAAACCAGAAGCAGATTACATTCTAGAATATTCTGATATTGAGTGTGAGGATGCTAACAAGGATCGTAAGAAAAAGAAAAAATCAAAAACTAAACTTAAATTCTTTAAGAAGAAGGATAAGAGTAAATGCCCTTCGTTTAAGACTTAATAGTATTATCACAATCGTTTTTTACGATAGTATTATGCATCCTCATTGTTCATTTAATTTTTAATAGTTTAGTGTTATCATTTATGGTTATATGCGCCATACATAATTAGGTAAACAACCGAAAAATAATTATAAATCAAGATTAAACTCTAAAGCTCCAGAACTATCACATTGACTCCTTTAGAAAAAAATATACGATTCTTTATAGGAAGTACTATAGGTAATTCTCAAGCATTACACTGGATTAATTACAAGCGAAAGAAAAAAATCAAAAAATTAATCAATAAAGACAGTGATATTTGTATTGAAGGATTTCAGCGATCTGGTAATTCATTTTTTGTGATGCTTTTCCGCAAAAGGAATAAAGATGTAAAGATGTCTCATCATACCCATGCGGCAGCACAAGTAATGAAGGCTACTGATCTTAATATCCCTACAATAGTTTTAGTCAGGAAACCCAAGGATGCCATTGCTTCATTAATAGTTTGGGACGAAAAATTATCAATTGGCGTAGCATTAAAAGCATGGATATCATTTCACAAAACAGTACTTCGGGTAAAGACAAAAATTCAAATTAGCACTTTTGAAGAAGTGACAAATGACCCTGTCGAAACCGTAAGACAAATCAATAAAAGATTTAAGACTAGTTTCAAATTGCCAAAATTTAAAGAGGAACAATTGAATCGAATTAAGGCTCATGTACTGAAAAGCCATAACCGCATGTCATCGCCTCTACCGACTGCAGAAAAAAATAAAGCTAAGCAGAAGTATAGCGAATTAATAGTCAATCATAACTTATTTCCAGAAGCAGATCGTATTTATTTAGAAGTCATAAACACACGAAATAAAGTTGAATGATTTAGTTGAGATGAATTGTTATTCGTCAATTCGCTTAAGCATTAGCATTCTAAAATCCATCAACTCTTCACCTTTCATTTCTAATGCTTTTAAAGCAAGGACCTCTTCACCTTTCTCAAGCTTCATTTTACCTACATTTAATTTTTTGAAGTCTTTGACATATGACTCTCCCCTCAAAAATCTATCATGCTCCATTCCTGTATCTGGGGGATCATGTGATTCAGCAAGTATAGTCTCGATCTGATTAACTCCAAAACTAAAACTAATGCGTGACCCAACGGATGCAGGAGGGCAGGTATAATACAAATCCACATCAAATAATCCAGACTCTAACACCTTTACTTCCCAAGTTATTTTATCATCAAGATCAATCCAATTAGAAAAATAACTACAATTTGGATATTTATTTGATCTTTTAATATTACCGTGAGCTGTCCCATCTCTAGCAGGAATCTGTGTATAGGGATAGTCAGGATGCCCTATATCAAAAGTACGTTCGTCTATTGCTGGCAACTCCACTAAAACATTAGACGCCCATTCTTCTCGAACAGACATAAGTTGTGCCAATATCTCTGGTTCATCTGTAGCAATATCAATATTCTGATTGGGGTCAATGACCATATCATAAAGCCTTCCCTCATGATCAAGCCGATGAGTCTGGCTTCTTACACTGATCTTATCCCTCCAATAAGTTGTAATCTTTCGATCTTTCCAAGATTCATCACTGCCTTTTAATAGTGGTTTGATACTCATACCATCTAAAGATCTACTTGTGTCAGACTTTATATCCGCTAGATCACAAAGGGTAGGCAACATATCAAGAGAGCTTGCAATTTTGTCAATCCTCTTTCCTTCCTCTAGTGTCCCTTTCCAACTCATGATTAAGGGAGATCTTATTCCACCCTCATCTGTAGTACCCTTAGTGCCTTTCATTCCTCCATTCCATCTATGACCATTAGGTCCATTATCTGATAAATATATTACTATAGTATTTTCTAGCAAACCCAAGCTCTCCAGTTTATCCATCAGCCTCCCAACATTCCAATCTATATTCTCACACATAGCTAAAGCCGCTCGGGTATGCATTATCTTTTCCTGATCGGCTAAGGTTCCTTTCTGATTAATCTCAAGATTATCATACTTACCATACCACTTATCCGGCACTTGCATTGGGCTATGAGGTGTACAGTATGGCAAATACAAAAAGAAAGGCTGCTCTCGATTTTCTTCGATAAATGCTAGGCCATGATCTGTCAGATCATCGGTTATATAGCCATTACCTCTCACTATAGTGCTATTATGCTCAAGAATAGGATCAAAGTAATTACCCCAATGTCCAGAACAAAAACCGTAGAAGTCATCAAACCCTCTAGCATTTGGATGATAGCCTGCCTGCATGCCATTGTGCCATTTACCGTAGGCTGCAGTTTGATACCCTTCTCCTTTGAATATATCTCCTAGCGTCGTCTCATCAAGGTCTAATCGCTCACCACCTGCCGAGGTAGAATAAACACCTCCTCGAACATGATACCTACCTGTAAGTATCTCTGCGCGTGTGGGAGAACATACAGGGCTTACATAGAATCTATCGAATGAGATACCACTGAGCGCAAGCGCATCAATATTAGGAGTAGAGATAACTTCATGACCATTCATACCTAAATCACCCCACCCTTGATCATCAGTAAGAATCAAGACTACATTAGGTCTATTCTTACTTCTGTCAACCAATTCATTCTCAGCATTCTGATTTTGGCAAGAGAGAAAAATACTGAACAATAGAAAAACTGCTGCTGTATATAAGATCACTTTCATAAAGAATAAGTTAATTATTTATACGCTAATAATTAGAATACCTACTGCATATATAGCTTTCATTTGAATCACTATCTTGTACCGATATGAGTGAAGTAATCCATAAATCATACATAGAGGACCATATTCTTTTGCTAGAAATAGATAATCCACCAGCAAATAGCCTGTCCAAAAAAATAAAAATACAATTTGGAAATATATTGGATGAGATTGAAGGCGATAGTAAACTACGAGCAATAATCCTTACTGGTCGTGGAGATAAATTTTGTTGCGGTGATGATTTAAAAGAAGCACATGCAAATGCACAACTGCAAGAAGGTATCTTGATAAACTTAAGAGCATTTGGTAATGTTATTTCAAGATTCGAAAAATTACCTATCCCTACAATAGCTGCTTGCAATGGGTGGACTATAGGTGGAGGCTTGGAGTTGGCGCTTTGTTGTGACATCAGGATCGCTGCTACGGAAGCTAAATTTAAAGGAGTAGCTGTCAATATCGGCTTGACGGCATCTGGATCAAGACTCCCTAAAGTGATCGGTTTAGGTAGATCAAAATATATGCTTCTTACTGCTAATGCTATAGACTCAGAAACAGCACTTAGCTATGGATTGATATCTGAGATACATTCAAAAGAAAGACTACAATCGAAGGCTATAGAACTTGCAAAGTTAATTGCAACTAAAGCACCCTTAGCCGTAAAGAGCACCAAGCAGATAATAAATAAGTCTACAGAATTATCAGAAAATGAAATGAATTTCTACGGACAAGAAGAACTAGAAAGACTATCAAAAACCAAAGATTACAGAATAGCTCTAGAGGCATTTTTAAACAAGAAAATACCTGAGTTCAAAGGTGAGTGATTAATTTATTGCTTTAGTTTCATTCTTACTAATAAATTAATCATTTATTAAACGCTATTATACTTTAAGAAGTCATAGAGAATCATCACAATTGATTAACAATAACTTATCTTTTACTTATGAAAACTAGAGCAGCCATTAGTAAAGGAGATGGCAATTTTTTCATTGATGAGATAGAAGTATTAGAGCCATCGGCAGATGAAGTTATGGTACAACTTAAAGCAGCAGGCATATGCCACACGGACTGGGATTCACTTAGCTGGGAGGAGTCGCTTATACTAGGGCATGAAGGTGCTGGGGTTATCATTAGTATTGGGACTAATGTCACTCATGTGCAGCCTGGTGACAAAGTGCTTCTTAACTGGGCTATACCGTGCGGAGATTGTTACCAGTGCAAGGAAGGAAATACCTGCATCTGCGAGAAGTACTCGATTAGTGCAGAAGGTAAGAAAGGACAAACCGATAAGACCTATTGGAATGGTAAGATGATTAATAGGTCCTTCTCCCTCGGCACAATGAGCGGTTACACTGTAGTAAGGAAGGAAGCAGTAACCAAAATAGAAGTCGAGATATCCTATGCTTCTGCGGCAATCGTAGGTTGTGGCGTCATGACTGGTTACGGTTCGGCTATTAATGCCGCAGAAGTAAAACGAGACAGTAACGTAGCTGTAATTGGCTGTGGAGGGGTCGGCTTGAATGTTATACAAGGAGCAAAAATTGCAGGTGCTAGTAAGATAATAGCAATCGATCTCAAGTCCCAAAGATTGGAAATGGCTTTGAAATTTGGCGCGACTCATATCCTACAATCGACACCAGATGATACAGAACTTAGCCTTGTGAAAGAAAAAGTGTTTGCTCTGACCGAAAATAGAGGAGCAGACTATGCATTCGAAAGCACTGGAAATCCCGCCTTGGGCGCTGCCCCACTCTTACTCACAAGACACGCCGGTAAAGCTATACAAGTGAGTGGTGTAGAGCAAGAGCTTACTATTGATATGACCTTATTCGAATGGGATAAACTATATCTTAATCCACTATATGGAAAATGTAATCCTGATCGAGACTTCCCTAAAATATTTGACCATTATAAAAAAGGAGAACTACTTTTAGATGAATTGGTAAGTAAGACTTATACTTTGGAGCAGCTAAAACAGGCCTTCGATGACATGTTAGAGGGCCGAATAGCGAAAGGAGTTATCTTACTAAATCAATAACTATAAAATAAAAATCATGAATAAATCCATCGTAGCAATATTATTTATAGTGACAAGTCTCGGTATAGCGTGCAAAAGTACTAACTCCATTTCTGCTGATATCAACAAACAGATCTTCCATGAAAAATCCTCTGAGTGGACTACCATAGGAGACGCTAATTGGGTTCTAGAGAAAGGTATTATTACGGGAAAAGGAGTATTGGGTTATGCGGTGACAACAAGACCGTATAAAAATTTTATAATGGAAGCAGAATTCAGACCAGATGCGGTAGTTAATTCAGGAATATTTGTTCGTTGTCCAGAAGGAGAGTTTACGGCGACCGGTTGTTATGAGATTAATATTGCCGACAATCATACCAATCAAGATTTTAGAACAGGAGCAATTGTCACCAAAGAAAAGCCTCGAGCAATAATTAACACTGTAGATAAGTGGAACAAATTCAACATATCAGCTATCGGAAATCATGTCCAAGTATGGCTAAACGGAACTATAATGGGAGATATAAAAGATGATACGGCTGCTTCTGGATTTATAGGTCTACAGCTTAATGGAGATGGTGTAATCCAATTTAGAAATGTGATGATCACAGAAATATAAGAATACGGTTAGTCACTTACACCATCTAAGATATACCATTCAATATCTTCAATGTTAGCTCTTCTCCCCTTATTTTCTGGCGCATAATGTTTGGCTAGATAATCCAAAATAGGTTCTTCATTGTCCCCGAGGTCATGAAGGTTTTGAGTCTCACGCATCCAGTCAAGCATTCCTTTCCACCCTTCTCTTGTTGCTCGATTCTGAGTTATTAACTTCGAAGAATGACAAGTAATACAATTTGCTCTTACAATTTCAAAACTTGCATCAAAGGCTAATCCTGTTAAGGTATCAATGCCATTAACTACCCCATCTTGAAATGATTCTTCTGATATAGAATCAGTTTTTGATTCATCACTTTCATTGCAAGCTGGTAGAATAGCAATAGCGAAAAAAAATGCTAATATAAAAAACAATATACCACTTTTAGAAATAAGCATTTGCGCGCAACGATTCATTAGGCGTTTACTTTTACGGCAATACGATGGCATGCATTATTGAGGTAACCTTTAGGATTCCAGCCAGGCAAGATAATTGGTTGTGTAGCACCATTAGAATCTGTAGCCTTGGCCCATACTTCATAATAACCTGCCTTATCAAATGAAATCTCAGTATCAAACTGCTGCCATGCAAACTGATTAGAAGAACTGCCTATAGTACAAGACTTCCAACTCATACCAAAGTCAATAGAATAATCAACCTTAGATATTCCTTTTGCAGCGGTCCAAGCTTTTCCAGAGACAGGCATGTTTTGATTGACTTTTATCGTCGCTCCTGTTTTAGGTGATGTTATTAATGATTTGACTGGCATTTCTTCGATGATACACATATCCTCATCTTTAACCTTCTCCCCAGGAGCTACTGTTTTGCAAGGTACTCTATAGGACTGCCCTCCCATTTTGGCACCATCATGCACTACATTCCTAATTACTATCTTCTCTAACCACTTGCCTGAGCAAGAAGCAGGATATCCGCCAATAACTAACCGAAGAGGATATCCATTTAATACCGGTAGGTCCTCATCATTCATCTGCCAAGCAATAAGACTATCGTCTGCTAGTGCTTTCTTAATCGGTACACCTCTCGATATAGGATTCTTTGTCTTATCTCCAGATACATGATTATCCGCACCATAATATCCTATGTATACGGCATCAGCCTTTACCCCTACATCCTTTAACACATCGCTCAACCTGACTCCTGTCCACTTTGCGCAACCGACTGCACCAGTACCCCACTGATTACCTTTTGCAGGAGGATTAAATTCTTTACGTCCATTCCCTCCGCACTCTAAGGTTATGTTAAGGCTGTGTGATTTAAATTTTGATTTGAGTTCACTTATCGTATAACTTTTGTTTGTTTTTGCAGACTCCCCTTCAACTGTAAGTGTCCAATTGTCTGCATCAACTGAAGCAGGAGGAAGTCCATTGTTTCTTACAAAGAAAAGGTCATTAGGGGTAAGCATATCATTAAGCAAATGTGGTGGTGTCTCAGCATTGATAGGCCTATCGTTTAGGACGATCATTTCGGATCTCTTTCCAGGGAGGTTACCTAGCTCCTCCACAAAGCCAATAGGTATGACTCCTTTCGGCAGGTAGCTACCATGTACTATTGGAAGACCAATGGCCGCAGAAATACTCGACAAAAATGAAGTATTTACAAAATTCCGTCTTTTCACAATGATTCATATTTATAAGTAGGAAAGATAGCAAATATGAATGAATGGACACATCAAGAATATAAGTTGTAGCTTTCATTAATTGAATATAGATTACGATCAAAATATAATACTAGGAAGTTCATGTTAGATTATTTTTGAAATGCCCCTCCCATGCCAACTGTGCATGAAACAAAATAAGCAGCAACTAAGAATAATTTTCCGTTTTGTAATTGTTTAAAATATAGATTATGAAATCATTGCTACTTACCTTGCTAAGCCTAGCATTATTTATCTCTTGCAAGAAATCAAATCTTTTAGATGAGAGTGCTTTCATTAATCAAGTAATTGACGGTACTTATAATGAATTTCATCTACCGGATTTGGAGACTACAGATATCCCAAACCTATTAGTACATAAGGATGACAAAACTCTATTGAGTAAATATCCAGCTAACCCGATCTCTTCCTTCTACAGTGACAAGGTAAGCGTTGGAATAATTGCGCTTTGGACAATTGAATCTATCCGAATCACAGAGCTTAATAATAATGATGAACCACAAGCTCGATTTCCTTCACTTAATCCAATCTTGTTTGACAAAATAGCAATAAGCAAAGATCAAAATGAACTTCAAAATATAGCTGCTGATAAATATCAAGACTGGTGGTCTTCTAACAAAAGTCTACAAGATAAGTTAGCAATTAATCCATTGAATGATACAAGTATAGAATGGAAATAAAGGTAAACTTCCTTCGTCTACATACTCCGGCGATACTGACCACCTACCTCAAAGAGCGAATCTGTAATCTGGCCAAGTGTACAAGATTTTACTGCTTCAATTAACTCTTCGAAAACATTTTCTTGAGCTATTGCCTTATCCTGCAAGGATTTGATGGCAGTGGCCATTTTATCTTTATTAAGTTGATGGATTACTTTTAAATTTTTAATCTGAATTTCCTTTTCTTCAGTTGTAGCCCGAATGACTTCGGTAGGGATTACCGTTGGAGAGCCCTTTGATGATAGAAAAGTATTGACACCAATTATCTTATACTCGCCACTGTGTTTAAGCATTTCATAATGCATACTTTCCTCTTGGATTTTACTTCTTTGATACATGGTCTCCATTGCTCCCAATACACCACCACGCTCATTTATTCTATCAAACTCAACCATAACTGCCTCCTCTACTAAATCTGTCAGCTCTTCTATGATAAATGATCCTTGCATGCAGTTCTCATTATTTGCAAGTCCAAGCTCATGATTGATAATCATCTGAATTGCAACAGCCCTTCGGACACTATCCTCTGTCGGGGTAGTGATTGCTTCATCATAAGCATTAGTATGTAAAGAATTACAGTTGTCGTAGATGGCATAGAGTGCTTGTAGCGTAGTCCTGATATCATTAAAATCTATCTCTTGCGAATGTAGAGAGCGTCCAGAGGTTTGAATATGATACTTAAGTTTTTGAGATCGATCATTAGCTTTGTATTTATACTTTAAAGCTTTAGACCATATCCGTCTTGCTACTCTGCCGATAACAGCATACTCAGGGTCTACTCCATTAGAAAAAAAGAAAGATAGATTAGGTGCAAAATCATCAATCGCCATACCTCTAGCCAGATAGTACTCTATGAATGTAAATCCATTAGACAAAGTAAATGCTAGTTGCGAAATAGGATTAGCACCAGCCTCTGCAATATGATAACCAGAGATAGAAACAGAATAAAAATTACGTACGCTCTGATCAATGAAATATTGCTGCATATCTCCCATCAACTTCAAGGAAAATTCTGTTGAAAAAATACAAGTATTCTGTGCTTGATCTTCTTTTAATATATCTGCTTGCACCGTACCTCTCACCGCTGTGAGTGCTTTTGATTTAAGAGAATCATAAACTTCTGCGTCTAATATTTGATCTCCTGAAAGCCCCAGCAGCAACAGACCTAGTCCATCATTCCCTTCTGGCAATTCACCTTCATAAGTTGGCCTAATAATTCCTCGAGCATCATATACCTCTTTAAATCTTGTCTCCACAAGATGCTCTAGTTTATTTTCTTTGATATATAACTCACATTGTTGATCTATTGCCGCATTCATATAGAAGGCACATATAATAGCCGCTGGACCATTAATAGTCATGGACACCGACGTAGCTGGATCACACAAATCAAAACCAGAGTATAGTTTCTTTGCATCATTAAGTGAACTTATATTAACCCCTGAGTTGCCCACCTTTCCGTATATGTCAGGTCTATGATCTGGATCATTACCATATAAAGTCACTGAATCAAAAGCAGTAGAAAGCCGCTTGGCAGGAGTTCCTTGTGATAGATAATGGAATCGTTTATTAGTTCTTTCTGGTCCTCCTTCTCCTGCAAACATCCTAGTCGGATCTTCTCCCTTTCTCTTAAATGGAAACACTCCTGCCGTATAAGGAAACTCTCCTGGCACATTTTCCTGCTTAGACCATCTTAATATCTCTCCCCAGTCTTTAAATTGTGGTACTATGACTTTCGGAATTTTGTTGTGAGACAGACTAGTAGTAAAGTTTTCTACCTTAATTTCTTTACCTCTTACTTGATAAACAAAATCATCTTGCTCGTATAGTTGTTTCTTATGATTCCATTGTTCTATTATTTTCCTGTTCTCTGTACTGAGCTCTTGCTCTAACTCCGTCTTTGCTTTGATCAAGGTACTAAATACGTCAGAAGACTCATTGACTTTTGATATATGATGAGCAGACCGATCTAAACTGAATAGTGTTCTTGCAATTTCACATTGCTCCTTTGTTTCGTTATTATAACGCCTCACGGTCTCTGTGATCTCTGATAAATACCTTACCCTTGCTGGCGGAATAAGGTATTGCTTTTCATTCCCAATACGAACGGACAGCTTATCACTATCCTTAAATATCTTAGACATGATTTCGACGAACAACTCATTAACTCCGGGATCATTAAACTGTGAAGCTACAGATCCATATACGGGCATCTCCTCCTGTGGTGTATCCCATAGGTCGTGATTCCTTTGATACTGCTTTTGCACATCTCTTAACGCATCTTGAGAACCACGCTTATCGAATTTGTTAATCGCAATCACATCAGCAAAATCAAGCATGTCGATTTTTTCTAATTGCGATGCAGCACCAAACTCAGGAGTCATGACATATACTGAGAGATCAGCATGATCTACAATCTCTGTATCTGATTGGCCAATCCCAGAGGTCTCCAAAATTATTAAATCATATCCTGCATTTTTGAGAATAGATATAGAGCTATCGATGTGCTTATTTAAGGCAAGATTATACTGTCTCGTAGCCAATGATCTCATAAACACCCTATCACTAGAGATTGCATTCATTCTGATCCGATCACCTAACAACGCACCACCAGTCTTTCGTTTTGATGGATCTACTGAGATTATGCCAAGCGTTTTGTCTGGATAAGTCCTCAGATATCTTAATACCAGCTCATCTACCAAACTGGACTTCCCCGCGCCACCTGTACCTGTAATTCCTAGCACTGGTACATCAAGCTCTTTAACCTTCTCTTTGAGTTCACTTATCCAGAGTTCATTTTCTTTTGGATAATTTTCAGCAGCGGTGATAAGTCTTGCTGTAGCAGCATGATCATGAGTATTAAGCCTATTAAGCTGTCCATTAAGTTGAGCACCTACTGGAAAATCAGATTTAGATAATAAATCATTAATCATGCCTTGTAGGCCCATCGATCTGCCGTCATCTGGTGAGTACAATTTTGTGATACCATAGCTGTGTAGCTCTTCTAACTCGTGTGGTAAAATAGTTCCACCACCACCACCAAATATTTTGATATCTCCAGCGCCCTTTTCCTTAAGCAAGTCAAAGGCATACTTAAAAAACTCCATATGCCCTCCTTGATAGGAAGTGATAGCAATTCCTTGTACATCTTCTTGTACCGCTGCATCTACTATCTCATGCACTGGCCTATTGTGACCAAGATGAATCACCTCTGCACCAGTCCTTTGGATAATCCTGCGCATAATATTGATCGCAACATCATGACCATCAAATAAGGAACCAGAGGTTAGGATTCTGATTTTATTCTTAGACTTGTAGGGTGCTATTTTTTCCATTCTTCAGATATGTACTTTTACTAAGTTCCTATTATTACCTCCAATCATAGAACCATTAACTTGACTAAAGTCAAAGAATCAATCCAACAAAATATTAAAGAGATTATTTTCTACAAATCAAATACTAGAAAATAAGACAGGATTTAAAGGAGAATCTATTTGCTGTCCAATCTTTGCGCCTGGACACCAAGTGTCCCAATCATTTTGTTGATTTTCGTTTTGTGGTTGGATAAGCTTCATCTTCTCATCCATAAATATTACTGTCATCACCTGCCTCATCTGATCTGTAGTATTAGGACCTGCTCTATGAAATAACCAGCCCGAATGAAAACTAATTTCCCCAATATCAAAACCTTCCACTACTCTTTCGAAATCACCTAGTCTTAATTTCTTAGAAATAACCTCTTCGCTATCATCACTAATTTTAAGATCTCTACCGCCTTGAAGTTGAAAACTCTTAGCACTAAACTCAAGCGGCCCCATTTCTAGCGGAGTCTCTTGCATCGGTATCCAAGCCGTTATGGTATTATCATTTGATAAGGGCCAATAATATTGATCCGCATGCCACGGCGTAAAGCCTCCTCCTGGCTCTTTGAATAATGCTTGATCATGATACATTCTTACGCCACTCACACCCATCAGTTCTGTTGCTATTTGCGCAAGGCGTTTTGAGAATACAAACTCTTTGACTGCTTCGTCCTTAGTCCAGATATTCATAATCTGTAAAAATGCTTTACTATAAGTATCACGCTCCTCGATAGGGATATGCTGAGTATTTAATTCTTTTACCTTATCGGCAATGATCTTACTATAATGATTTAAAAGCTCCTGAGAGAATACATCTCTGAGCTTGATATATTGATTTTCGCGATAAAAGCTAATTTGCTCTGGTGTTAATGCGTATTGACTATCTAGTAATGACTTATCCATTGATTAAATACTTTTGTTTGAAGAAGTTGCTGTATCAAAGTATAATGATTATAACTTACAAAAAATAGTAAATTGATAGTTTTTACATTATGTTATAATTTAAAAATAAAACACTAACCAATAGCATTCGTATGAAAATTTTGCAGCTTTTATTATTTACTATGTTTAGCGGCTTATTAGGCGCTCAAACAGATGTTATGCCAGTGACTTCTGCTGTTACCATAGACGGTGAACTCAAAAAATGGCATAAGGTCACCCTGACATTTGAGGGTCCTACAAGTTCTGAAAATAATACTTACAATCCATTTCTCCATTACAGGCTTGATGTTACTTTTTCTTCCGGAAATAAAAAATATTGTGTTCCAGGATACTTTGCTGCTGATGGTAATGCTAAAGAAACTTCAGCTACGGAAGGAAATAAATGGCGAGTACATTTCACGCCAGATGAGGTGGGTGTTTGGGATTATAATGTGAGCTTTATAAAAGGTTCTAACATAGCTACTAACAGTAATACCTCTTCAGGGGTAAGCGCTGAATATATGGATGGCAAAAAAGGCCAACTAAACATAGCCCCTTCTGATAAATCTGGAAATGACTTAAGAGCAAAAGGTAGATTACAATATGTCGGTGGGCCTTATCTGCGATTTGCCGAAACAGGAGAATATTTTTTAAAAGCGGGTGCGGATGCCCCAGAGAATTTACTTGCCTACGCAGATTTTGATGGTGGCTACAAGACTGATGGAATTAAGGATGAACTTATTAAAAAATGGGAACCCCATGTCAATGATTGGAAAGCAGGAGACCCTACTTGGCAAAATGGCAAGGGAAAGGGATTAATCGGTGCAATTAATTATTTAGCAAGTAAAGGCATGAATGCATTTTCTTTTTTACCTATGAATATTGCAGGGGATGACCGTAATGTTTTTCCCTATATATCCTATGAAAATTACGAAAGAATAGATGTATCAAAACTCGATCAATGGGAAGTCATATTTGAGCATGCAGATAAGCTAGGTATGTTTCTCCATTTCAAAACCTCAGAAGTAGAAAACCAAGGTCTCTTAGATGGTGGCGATTTAGGTATACAAAGAAAATTATATTACCGAGAACTAATTGCCAGATTTGGCCATCATCTAGCACTTAACTGGAACATCGGAGAAGAAAATGGAAGATGGGAAAAGAATCATAAAACACCCTGGCAAACTACTAGTCAACGATTAGCATGTGCTCAGTATTTTTATAACAATGATCCTTATCATCATCTAGTCGTAATTCATAACGGACAACAATTCTATGACCTACTAGGTCCCGAATCAAAATATACGGGGCTATCCATACAAACTACTCTAGAAGATTTTGGTAATGTGCACTCAACCGTCCTAAAGTGGAAAAGACTAGCTAAAGAAAGTGATAAAAAATGGGCACTAGCAGTAGACGAACCGGGAGATCATAGATATGCTTTAACTCCTGACAAGGTTAACCCCACTCATGATAATGCTAGACAAAATGCGCTCTGGGGAGCATTCATGGCAGGAGCATGGGGTATAGAGTGGTACTTTGGGTACGAACATGAGCATTCTGACTTAACTTGCGAAGATTGGCGAACCCGAAATAATATGTGGGAGCAAAGCAAATACTTATTAGACTTTTTTACCAAAAACGAAATACCTTACTGGGAGATGGAACCCTCCGATGAGGCCACGCTAAATAATGATTATGTACTAGCAAAAGAAAATGTGTGCTATGTTATCTATATGAAAATGGGATCAAAATCAAAAACTGTACTCTCTGACCTAAATGGTAGTTTTAATTTAAGATGGTTTAATCCACGTAATGGTACATTTGTAAAAGGGTCTCAAAGAATGATGGCTGATAGTAATTTAATAATACCTGTACCACCTTCCGACCAAAATAAAGACTGGGTAGCTTTACTATCCAAAATCTAACAAAAAAAATAGCACTTGAACACTTTATCAGAATTATGGAATTATAAATTGTTTGCGTTTGCAAATAATGATGTGGTCATGGGCCAAGTAATTCTGAGCATCTTATTACTAATTGTCATACTTATCTTTTATAGGGTAATCTTGCGACGTTATTTCCCTAAAGTATTTGCAACAAGAGATTATACAGATCTTAGGAAAGCAGAGCTAAGAAATATTCTAAAGAGTTTAGGAATTTTTGCGTTTATATTGGTTGTACTAATTATCCTTAGACTAGATTATGTTCTTTATGATGGAGGTGCTTTCCAGATTAGTATTTTGACCATCTTTAATGCATTTCTCTTTTTCCAGTTCCTAAGATTATTTAATTGGTTAATCACTAGTTTTCTAATCAGCAGTGCACATGTTAGCGGAGACCAACCTAAACGAAACTCTAGCTCAAATTACACCTCAGAAGAACAATCCCAACAATATCAAATAAAAATCAACTCCATTACTCGGACTGCAAGATGGATTATCTATACCGTATTTACACTTTACCTTTTATCTAATCTACATCTTGATTATACCCTATTTGAGCGAAATATAAAAGGAGAAAATGTAAGCTTCGGAATCTCAAGAATAGTCCATGCTTTTTTGATATTCCTAGTAGCCAGATTAATTATCTGGATTATCACAGAGATAGTCCTGCGCAATGTTTATGCTAAAAGGAAGATAGATCAAGGATCAAGCTTTGCGATCAATCAGCTGATAAAATATGTAATTTACATTTTCACCATTGTATTTGCACTAGACATATTTGGGATCAATATGAATATCCTTCTTGGTGGTGCTGCTGCTCTGCTGGTGGGCATAGGTCTTGGACTACAGCAGACTTTTAATGATCTTATCTCTGGAATCATTATCCTGTTTGAGCGCAGTGTATCCGTGGGAGACATAGTACAAATCGATGATCAACCTGGCACGATAAAAAAAATAGGACTAAGAGCATCTATAGTAGAAACATATGGTAGTAAAATTATCGTCGTGCCTAACCACTTATTAGTCACAGAAAAAGTGACCAACTGGAATCATCATAGCAATAGGGTGAGATTTAGAGTAGCAGTGGGTGTAGCTTATGGATCAGATACTAAGGTGGTAAAGCAATTACTCCTAGAAAGTGTCAAAGAAAATCCATATATAAGTTACCCTTACCCATTCGTTAGGTTCGAAAACTTTGGAGATTCATCGTTGGACTTTGGGTTATATTTTTTCTCTACTAATCTATTGATTATAGAAGATGTAAAAAGTGATATCAGAGAAGAAATCAATAGGCTTTTTATTGAAAACAATATCGAAATACCTTTCCCTCAACGGGTAGTTCATTCTAAAGCTTAACTCTAATACTTGGTTTTATCGTATCTAGTATTTTAGAATTTCAGTTTTAAGTCTTGAAGGCCTTCAAGTATAATTTTTTGAATATTGTAAGATTCTTTATTTAAAGTTTTATGTGCATCGATCATTCAGCTATAACAACTTGTTTAGATTTTGATCTCATCACAAACAATATAAATAGGTTAAGAAAGTGCATAACTCCAAGAACGATTATAATAACACCAATTTTGACACTAAGCATTTCTACGCTTTCCGTAGCAGAAACAATTTTGTCTTTTACGATTAAGTTCTTAAGCGCATATCCAAAATTAATTAGATAAAAACCTATCAAAAGCAACTTGTTAATGGAGTCGACTAAGAGTTCGTCCCCTATAAATATTTCCATTAAAAATACCTTACCATTAACAAAAAGTGTGCGTCCTACCCATACGGTAAGTAATAAGGTAACAATGACATAAGCAGAATAAGTAATCAATAAGAAATCCATAGTAAATATTTTAAATTTATATAAATAATAATTGTTTTAGAATTTATTGAAACATTTATCTAAAAAAATAGTGCAATCAGCGCAAGACCTTAATAAATTGGTTGAAGAATCTATTGTCTTTCATTTTAACTAAAAGATCTGAAAGTTGGTCCATCTGCGCTAAAAACTCGTCTAACTCTGCAACTAACTTATTAAAGTGATCCACGTCTACTTTCTTCCCTACTATTTTCGATTTTTTTAGTTCTCTTAGTAAATTCTGAATAGGAACAAACTCTCTCTTTTTTCGTTCTTCAATGATCCTTTTTGCAATTTCCCAAACATGATGATTGGCTTTAAAAAACTCTTTCCTCTCCCCTAGCTTATTTTGCTTATTGATTAGCCCCCAATTAATGAGCTCTCTAAGGTTAATATTCACATTCCCTCTTGATATTTTTAATTGCTCCATTACATCTTCAGTGCTAAGTCCTTCTACATTGGCTAAAAGTAAGGCATGTATCTGAGCCATTGATCTCGGGATGCCCCACGCAGAACCAACTGCCCCCCAAGTTTGAATGAATTCCATATGCGCTTGTTCTAACTTCATACCCTAAAAGTATAACAATATTTTATAACTTTCAATAATTATTGAAAGTTTAGAATATTTTTAAAACCAATAGTTTAACCTTAGGCTTTATCAAATAATTAAGCTATTAAACCTGTGCCTAACTGGTTCAATCAAATGATGGTAGACTTCCTATAATTTGTGTAGACATAATGGCACCATTGGCTTTATCACACTTTCGAAAACGTTAAAGTAAATGATTAGAACTATCAATCTAGATAAATAATGAATTGCATCTCAATATCCACTTGAGTTACTATATTTTTTTTCATCTTACAGTTACAAGGACAAGACATGATTAAAAAACCAAAGCTCAGCTTTTGGCAAATATGGAACATGAATTTCGGCTTCTTCGGAATTCAGTTTAGTTTTGGATTGCAGCAAAGTAATATGAGTGCCATCTATAAGTATCTTGGTGCTAATGAAAGTGAGCTTCCTATTCTATGGCTAGCAGGTCCAGTAACAGGACTTATCATACAACCAATCATAGGGGCGGTAAGTGATGGTACTTGGTCTCCTAAGTTTGGCAGAAGAAAACCCTTCTTTCTAATCGGTGCAATCCTTGCAAGTATTGCGCTAATATTTATGCCATTCTCTCAGACTATCTGGATCGCTGCAGCACTTCTCTGGATCTTAGATGCAGGTAACAATATAGCTATGGAGCCGTACAGAGCTTTCATCTCTGATAAGCTAGATAAAGAACAGCTTTCTATTGGATTTTTAATGCAAAGTTTTTTTACTGGCTTAGCAAGTACCTTATCTAATTTTACACCTGCAATATTGATCTCAATAGGGTTTTTTGCGCTTACTGATACCATGGATAATGGAATACCTGTGGCAACATATTGGGCGTTTTTTATCGGTTCTTTTGCGTCGATTGCTACTGTACTATATTCTGTATTGACAACAAAAGAATATCCACCTACGCCAGAGGAATTACGAATATTAGAAGAAGAAAAGTCAAAAGGAAACCTTATTTCTAGAACTTTCGATGATATCCTAGTTGCCATGAAGGCTATGCCTTTGACAATGAAGCAATTAATTCCCGTGAAGTTTTTTACTTGGTATGCAATGTTTTGTTATTGGCAGTATCTGACATCTGCTTTATCTCTATCGCTCTATGACACATTAGATCAAGACACGGTTGGTTTTAAAACTGCTCAGGTACTTACTGGACAAGTTAATGGTACGTATAACATTTTCTGTTTTTTACTTGCCTTTGCTTTAGTACCGCTTGCAAAAAAATTGGGGGCTAAAGGCGTCCATTTTGTTTGTTTAATTCTTGGTGGCCTTGGCTTATTAGCGATACCATTATTGAGCAATACCACTATTCTTTTTAGTTTCCCTAACCCATTTGGAGAAGGGAGCATAGCTATAACTACCATTTACTTATTCACTATAGGTCTAGGAATAGCATGGGCGTCTATGCTTGCGATGCCCTACCAACTTCTTGCACGATCGATACCCAAAGATAAGACAGGAGTTTATATGGGAATTTTTAATATGTTTATAGTCATTCCTATGATCATACAGATATTTACAATGCAGTACTTCGTTTACGACTGGCTTGGTAATAACCCTGTCAATGTGATTAGACTCGCAGGCGTATTTTTAATCCTCGGTGGTATATTTAGTTTATTTATTCACGAAGATCGATCGACTTCAAAAACCGAAGAAGCCTAAACACATTAGGTTATTGAGACTCAATATTAGATAGAACAGATAAGGTGATTTTTGAAGATTTAAAAATAAAGGACGATTATTTTAAGCTAACTAATAGTTTGCTTAATAGACTCAAAAAAGATTTGTTATTATCCAATAGCAAACTTGTGATCGGGATTTGTGGAGAATCAGGCAGTGGAAAATCAATCACGGCAATGTGCTTGCAGAGAGCTTTAAAAAAACAGAATAGATCCTCAATAATCTTACATCAAGACAGCTACTACAAATTAAGCCCCAAAGAAAATAATAAGAAAAGAAAAGCAGATTTAAACTGGGTTGGTCCTCATGAAGTAAATATGGTCTTACTTCAAGAACATCTAAATGCATTTAAATCAAACCAAGAAATGATAAATGCTCCAGTGGTAGACTATAAGAAAAACAGCTTTCAAAATAAAGAAATCAGTCTTATAGAACATTCAATATTGATTGTTGAAGGGGTATATACTTTTTTCCTTGATAATTTAGATTCTAAAATCTTTTTAGAAAGGACTTATAAAGAAACCATTGACAATAGAAAGTCAAGAACAAGAGAGGTATATCATCCTTTCGTAGAATCAGTACTTGATATAGAACACAATATCATTAAACAGCTAAATTATTTTGCTGATATAAGGATAGATAATACCTATAGGGTTATTTTATAAGGTGTAAATTAAAGAATGGACACTCCCAATATCAATCCTATAATAATTATTCCTACTACGATAATTTCGTCTTGATCTAAATCTATTTTGCTCATTTTGATGCTATTTATAACTCTAAATTAACTCATTAGTCTTAGACTAGAATCATCATCACGATCAATTTTATGTTTTTAACATCTTTGATTTCTCAAAGTACTTAGGTATTTGTTCCTAATGATCATCAAAATAATAAAGCCATATGATCATAAATCAATTGATCAAACTAATATCGGCTGCTGGCGATATATATAATTCTGTATTTTTGAGTTCACGTTTTTGACGGTTTGATGCTGAAGACTATTATAGAATATACACCTCAAATACTATCACTTCTACTATTTCTAATAATGTTGGGAATGGGTATGACGCTCACTATTACGGACTTTAAAAGAGTTGCTAATTATCCTAAGGCAGTATTTATTGGGTTGACTAATCAGCTTATATTATTACCCCTGATTGCTATCTGCTTGGTAATGATTTTACCATTAAAACCAATTTTTGCAATGGGATTAATGATAGTTGCTGCTTGCCCTGGAGGAGCTACAAGCAACCTGATAACACATCTTGCTAAAGGAGACACCGCCTTGTCTATTTCTATGACTGCAATATCAAGCATCATCACTGTATTTAGTATTCCACTGATTATCAATTTCTCATTAAACTGGATAATGGCAAATGAGGGAGTAGATATTCACCTTCCCCTAAGGACAACAGTAATAAATATATTTAAACTAACGGCGCTGCCTGTTATTCTTGGTATGATAATCAATTATAAGTTTCCTCAGTTTTCTGCAGGTATCAAAACTTTTATCGTCTGGGGATCTGGGATGATTATAGTCTTCGCACTTGGATTGGTAGTTTTAAAGTTAGATGAGATTGGTAATGTATGGGAGTTTATATTAGCTGCGAGCCTAAGTGTTTTTTTATTAAACACATTAACCATGTTGATAGGTTTTATGAGTGCAAAAATATTTAAACTCAATACACCTCAGGCAATTTCTATCTCTATAGAGAGTGGGATGCAAAACAATGTACTAGCAATAGCGATAGCCACCTCCCCTACCTTACTCAATAATCCGCTCTTAGCTGCTTCCGCTGGAGTATATGGAATCATCATGTGTACTACTGGAGTTGCTCTGATTTACTTTTTTAGAAAAATGATATGATTAATATTAAATACGAAGCTACTTCAACATCAATAATAATCGTCGGTAGTGAAAGCTCAATAGGTAAAGCCCTCAGTAGTTTATTAATAAACGCTGGTGCAACAGTATACGGGATAGACATCGGTGATACCGACCAAAAATCACCATCCTATCACTACTACAAATCCAATCCACTTGAGATCAATAAACTACTGGAAATCCAAACTCAATTAAAGGATAAATCGATAAGTGGAATAGTCTGCCTATCAGGTACCATAAAACATTTTGGGTCTGTTCTTGATCTCGATGAAACACAATGGCAAGAAGTTTATGATATAAGTTTTAAATCATGTTATAATGCCTGTAAAGCATTTGCACCTTTGCTACAACAGTCAGATCAAGCAAGTATCGTAAATATGTCATCAGGACTAGCCTTTGGTGGACAAGCTAATTATGGACCATACACTACGGCTAAAGCTTCTATCAATAGTCTATCTAAAACGCTCGCAACAGAGCTAGCTCCTAACATAAGAGTCAACACCGTAGCTCCTGGTGCTGTAGATACAGGATTCATCTATGATGATGAGGGGAATATGAGATTTGAAAAAGATCGATATCTGCAGATTGTCCCGCTTAAATCACTTGCTACTGCAGAAGAGATTTCTGATCTAATTATGTTTCTATTAAGTCAAGCATCATCTCATATTACTGGACAATGTGTGCATATCAATGGTGGGGCTATGATGGTTTGATTTTTTTATAACTCTATAGGTGAAGTAGTACTTACTTCTTAGTTAATAACTACTTACTTCTAATATCCAAGTATGCCATGCCCACAGCAGAAAGATAATCACCCTTGGTAAAGTCGAGGGATCAATCATTCTCCGCCCCCTGCTCTATCAAATACTTTTCTACAGCTCTATGGTTATTCTTTCGTGCCATCTTGAGCGCAGTCCTCACTCTACCATACAAGAAGAATCCATCTCTTGAAGACTTATTAACGTCTGCACCATTAGCTATCAAAGTTTTTACAATATCTAAGTGTCCGTGCTCACTCGCATTGATCAGGGGTGTTTCGTCTCCAGTAATTTCATAGTTGACATCAGCTCCTGTCTCTATTAAATAATCAGTGAGATCCTTATGGCCGTATTTAGCTGCCATTATCAAAGGATTGCCATCACCTTTTACGCCTCGATTAATCTCAGCGCCGGCGCTCAATAGTATTTTTATCATGCTCATATTACCATTCCGCGCAGCTTGAATCATTGCATTACCATCGCCCCTAAAATCCTTATTGACGTTAGCTCCTTTTATAATTAAATGTTCCACTAATTCTTCACTATTATTTTGAGCGGCAAGCATGAGCGGATAGCCATCAGATCTGGTTCCAAGGTTGGGATCAGCTCCGTTTTCCAATAAAAGTTTTGCAACTTCTATGTGCTCATACTGGATAGCATTAGATAGTGCAGTCCCATCGCCCCATACTGCAGCATCTACTTCAGCTCCTTTTCTAATCAGGTATTCTACCGTCGACAAATGGCCGCGCTTAGCCGCAGATAATAGAGCTGTACCATCTCCCATAACTTTCTCATTTACATCGGCACCTTTATCTACTAAGAGCTCGACTACTTCTGCAAGTCCTTTCCCTGAGGCTGCAAGTAACGGGCTCTCATCATTACTTACATGAAAAGCTGGATCTGCTCCACGCTCCAGCAGCAGAATAGCTATATCAGCATGACCTTTTCTACTAGCCATGACAAGGGGTGTTCTAGGATCACTTTTTCTATACACACAATCAGGATCGACAGTCTTGAGAAGTTTTTCAACTTTTTCAATATTATTTTCTTTGATAGCATTTAATAGGCCTTCGCAATCTCCTTGAGCAGAAACGCAAAAAACAAAAGTTAGTAAAAGACCAGTAATGAGAGGTAATTTTTTCATCGTTGTAATTATTAGAGGTTTATTATTAGCAGTTAAGGCTGAAGTATCTTTTTATTAATAAATACAAATGTGCACCAGCTATTCAGTTCATAGGCGAATAAAAGACGAAATCACAGATTATGTAGATGTTTAAAAGGCTTAAACCTGATTGGTAAGTACTTAGTAGCGGAGAATCATCTTATACTGAGGATGAATTGCCCATTTTCGTCGATGTTTGGAAATTTCGCTAACAAAAAGTATGTTGATGTTAGAAATAAAATTGTTCGTTGCCAAAATCAAGAGATATATCGACTTTTTCAGAATCCAATATTAAGGAGATCTATTTTGCTGAGGATACAAACTCCTATTTGCCAACTAACAACTCTCATATAGATAACTTTTTATCCTACAGGATACTTAACCATTTCATTTTTTGGGTGATCACTATCCTTATTACCGCTTACCAAGGAAGCTTGTTTGGTGGAACATTTTTAGATAATCTTATTAATATGTTCATCCTTTTACCGGTGCAGATGGTCTTGGCATATTTGTTAGTCTACCAGCAAATTCCTCGCTGGGCATTTTACAAAAAATGGCTTCCGTTTACTATCAGCCTCTGTATCTTAGCCTATTTTGCAGCCGTACTTGCTCGAGTAATTACTATCTATATAGCTGAGCCCTTGATAGGTATAGATGATATCAAAGTACCCATATTAGAGATCATGGCAGACCCAATAAACTTACTGAAGGTCTATGTCGTGATCCTCTATATACCTGCCTTCATTCTGTTTCTCATTAAAATGACAAAAGAAAGATTCTTGAGTGCTCAAAGGGTTACTGCATTACAAAAAGAGAAACAGACAGTAGAACTAAATTTCTTGAAGGCTCAAATGAATCCTCATTTCCTATTTAATACACTGAATAACATCTACTCTCTCGCTAAAAACAAATCAGATCAAACTCCAGAGATGATTCTTAAACTGTCAGAAATCCTAGACTATACGATTTATGAATGCAATGAAGATAGCGTAGTTATCGCTCAAGAGTGGAGCCTGATAGAAAACTATATAGATTTAGAAGCACTCAGGTATAACAAAGAATTAGATCTTATACTGGAGAAAGAGATTGATAATGAAAATACCAAAATCGCTCCGCTGATATTGATAACAATTGTAGAGAACGCCTTTAAGTTTGGACTAGCTAGTGCAAAACAAATTCCAAGAATCAGCATTATGCTGAAGGTAGAAGAAAATAACCTTGAGTTCTACGTTAAAAATTCTAAAGCTTCAAATATCAAACTTAGTAAAAAAGAAAAAAAGAAAGGTATAGGTGTTACCAATATTGAAAGGCAGCTATCTCTTCAATATCCAGGAAGACACCACCTTAGTACAATAGAAACTGATGAACAATTTCAAGTTACTTTAACCATCTCCTTGTGAATGATTCCATAAAATGTTTAATAGTCGATGACGAACCTTTAGCTATCGATGTGATCGAAGATTACATTGACCGAGTACCGCAGCTACATCTTGTGAAGACTTGTAATGATGCCATGGAAGCGCTACAAGCAATCAATAATTATAATATTGATCTCTTATTCTTGGATATAGAAATGCCAGCGATGAACGGTATAGATTTTTTAAAATCACTGTCTCATCCTCCCCAAGTTGTATTAACTACTGCATTTAGGAAATATGCATTTGATAGTTACGATGTTGATGTCATAGACTATCTGCTAAAGCCTATTTCCTTCAATAGATTTTTTAAATCTATCTCAAAGTATATCAAAATCAATTCCATCAAAGCACAGGACAGTACTACTGAGACTTCTAACCCAACCAAGTCAAGCTCGATCTATGTATATGCAGATAAGAAAAACGTAAAAGTCAACTTAGACGACATCATCTATGTAGAGAGTATAAAAGATTATGTAAGAATACATACGATAGAGAAAAATCTAATATCAAAAGCTACGATTACAAAATATGAAAACTTACTGCCTGATGCTTTTCTGAGAGTCCATAGATCCTATATTGTTAATACTAAAATGATTACTGCCTTTACACAGCATGATATCGAGATCAATCAAAAAGAAATCCCAATTGGTAGCAGTTACAAGAGAAAAGTATCTGATGCTTTGAAGGCTTGACATTTTCTCGCATTTATGAAAAACGGGTGAAGTGGTAAGTCTTGGAAGCTAAAGAATATTATTAAAAATCCAAGTACATTTTAATTCATGATATAGTGTACATAAGTATAGGACTGGAAATAATAATGAATCTCTCAATGAAGTGATTATAAGAGCCACTATCATTGGGAGGATAGAAACATCGGAGTGTCGTTGATTTTTAACATGATGGGTAGGGTTTTATCAAACTAATGCTAAAAATGTGGTATACATTATTTATCTTTTGCGTAATTCAAGTAGTCTATACTTATGTTAGATCCAGTTTAGTAATTTATACTATGCATATAGCAAAATACAATTCAAATGGAAGAGAGTTTTAATAACGAAGAGTTACTTGACAATGTAGTTATACAGTCTGATGGACCAGATTTTATCTCGATTTCAAAATCTAAATTTATCATACTCAATGTCCTTACTCTAAACATCTATTGTATTTGGTGGATGTATAAGGTTTGGAAATTTTTTAAGGAACGACAGGTTCTAGATATTATACCAGCGGCGAGAGCAATCTTTGCCATTTTTTTCATCTACAGTTTGTTCGAAAAGATAAAAGCATTTGCGTTTAAGTTTGGATATAAAAAAGACTATTCCAGTGAGGCTTTATTTGCACTATGGCTTGTTGGATCTATTCTTGGAAATTTCGATCAATGGTGGAGCCTATTTACTATTTTTGTCTTTTATGCCTTTCTACAACCTTTAGAATCTTTAAATCAAGCATTTGAAAATTCTGATGTAGATTCTCACCATATCCCTGAAAATTTTAATGGCAAACAGATCGGCTTAATAATATTTGGTCTTTTATTATGGGCCTTAGTATTAATTGGATTGTTTGTTCCTGATGATTTTGATACTTATGATTATTAAACTTAATCGCTAGCTGAGAATCTTGACTAAGTATTTATTGTATTCATCTTTGATTATGGTTCGTTCTTCTTTAGAAATTCTAGAAACTTCATACCCTACAAACGGATCTATCACCTCATAACCAACCAACTCAAATACTCCTTCATGGATATTAGTTAAGATATTATTGATTGTTCTTTTGTTTCTTCCGCTCGCTTGATAGGCTTTTGCAGGGCTACCGGTAGTCACTGTGATGAATGCTTTCTTCCCTTTAAACCTACCATCTTTGCCCATCCCATAATCCCCTCCATAAGCAAATCCATACGCTAGTACTCTATCGATCCATCCTTTTAAAATTGCAGGCACCCCAAACCACCATAGTGGAAAATTAAAATTTAAAACATCCGCAGCCAGTAACTTATCCATTTCAGATTTAACATCATCTGCAAAAGTATTTTCTTTGACTGCATGGAATTGTTGAAACGCATATTTATAGTAGCCTTCACTGGTATCATGTGTAAAGTCATACCTACCTGCTACAGGATTGAATCCTTGAGCATAAAGATCTGAGACTTCTACTTGATGCCCGTTTGATTCAAATGTCTCCCTTGCTTGTCTGCACAATGATGAACAAAATGAATCAGGATTTTCATGGGCATGTAGGATGAGTAGATTCATAGTCTGTAGTTAAGGAAATAAAATAGTATGGAGACTAAGATTCTTTTTTCAGCCAGTCACCAACACCATAGGGGTCTTCCATCGGAGCAGAGACATGCTCATGTCTTATCTTCCAGTCTCCTTCATGTTTTTTCATAACGAAACTGATTCTAAATCGATTGGAAAAAACCTTGTCTCCAACTTTTAGCGATAAATCAGTGATGCCACCTATCCAGCCGATGGTTTCTTCCACTTCTTCGAATGGCCCTTCTATCCATTTATAACCGTTCATATGAATTTCAGAATTCAGAAAATCCTGCCAGCCCTTGAAGATAGCTGTAGTACCCATAGTAGAAAATCTTGGGCCTTCTAAAATCACATACGTACTTTCACTTAGTATGTATGCAGATTCTATCCCTTTGATATCTTTCAGTTTAACGGCATCCCAAAATTTTTCTATTCTTTTTTTTAGGATCATTTACATTTTGTCTATGTCATCTGCAATCTCGTGCAAGGTTTTGTCTGGACTAGCTAACTCCTCCATACTTTGTTGGATCACTCTCATAATCCTAGATATATACTCACTGTGCCATTGTTGACGCTCATTTTCTATAGCCTTTGATGATGGTGTATAGCGCTCTATTTCTTCTCTACTCAATATTCCCTTGTCTTCCAATAATCGTTCAAGCGTATCTACCCGTTCTCGTGCAACTGCCAGCTCCATACTCACGGCCATAGTAATATTAAGCACTCGCTCTACTGCAGGATCATCAAAGAAGTAAGGCCTTTTACCCTTAGGTTTATTCCCTGCGATGCCTATGTAGTCAATAGGTTCATTATTTTCCATGTCTACTTTTTATAATAAATAAATTACCGCTTCCAAGCTCCGAATACATTCCAAATCGGAGAGCGTCCATGATCTTCTGGCTCATCTGCTTTTTGGGTTCCATCGTCCAGATCATTGATAGCTTGCGCTCCGATCTGCATAAATTCTTTCCCGTCAAACCCTACACTCTCCATAAGTTCTTTAGGATCGATATCGTGCATCTTAGACCAGTATGGTTCGCTATTATTATAGGCATCCCAGTCTCTGATCCACTTTTCATACATGGTCATCTCGTCTGTGTACTGTGGTTGTTCTATATGCATGGTCAATCCTCCAGGGGCCAAGCATCTATAGATTTCTTTCATAATATTATAAATAGACTTGCCTCCTGTCTCATGTAGAAACATCGTCGTCTGTATCCAGTCAAAGGATCCATCATCAAAAGGCATCTTAGAAGCCTCTACTTGCTGAAAAGTTACATTGTCATACCCTAGGGCCATTGCTCTGGCATGTCCATATCTAAGCATCGGACGACCTGTATCTATTCCAACCACTTCAGCATCGGGAAACAGTTTTGCGATTGGTAGTGTATTGTGTCCCATACCACAGCCAATATCCAAAATTCGCTTAGGCTTAAAATCGGGATTATTATTTTTGACCCATTGTGCGATAGCCTGTCCTCCACCATCAGAGTACTTTCCTAAGAGCCCTGCAGTAGTAACAAACAATCCACCGTCATAATTAGCAGCATTGCACACATCTCCATCAAATAGTTCTGTATGATAACTTCCTGGCATAATATGATTATCTACTGCCAACAAATATGGAGGAGGGCTTACATTGTCATCCAAGATAAGACTTGCTTTACCTTCATTCAGCTTATCTACTTTTGCCTTTAGCTCAAGGCCTTGTCGGTAGGTCATAGATCTTCCAGCCTGCTGTCGCATTTCCATAGAGCATCTTCTAAGCGCCGACCAAGTTTGGTAGTGCCTATCCTTAGCCATAGCGTCACCTAACTCCTCTTTGTTTTTAAAATCTCTTCCATGCTCTTCTTTGAACTTTGGCTTAACCCTTTGCTCAAATGCCAATGCATTACCCTGTGACACATGTGCAAGATGCTTGTTTAAGTTGGCTAAGAAATTATATCGTGCCTTCTCATCATGAGTCGTTTCTGGAAATACTTCATGTTGAGCTATGTTATTATAAGTAGGAGGTAAATTCTTTGCTGCCATAACTTATCCTTATTAATCTTTTTATGAAATATAATTTAATGCTTTATCTATTTTTATCAATGCTTGTTCTCTATCACTTATCTTACCATATCCCCCTCCTCCAGGCAAGGTCAATATTAATTCTTCTCCAGGATGCAGTTTATCCAATCCTTTTTTAGGAAATGGTCGCTCTGGAATAATCTCTATGCTTCCCATTGCACCATCTTCACCATTACATAACCCTTTAGCTACCGTATTTGTTTTCTCTGTCAGAATAGAAATATTCAGCGCCTTCTCTCCTATATTCTTAAAACTAAATCGCTGCCCTAAGCCTCCTCTAAATTCTCCTTTCCCTCCAGAATCTTTTAGCAATGATTTTTCTGTTACTAGTACTTTTACATCATTTTCTAAAACCTCGATAGGCACATTAGCAACATTGGTAGGAAAGCTCAATACGTGCTCACCATCCATGTTTGGCCTAGCACCATACCCCCCGTTAAGAAAAAAGTATTCCACAAACTCTTGCCCATTATCATGCTGACCATTTAGTACGACACACCAGCAAGCGCTACCACAGTCCGCTTGAATCTTATCCGGAATCACCTTGGCCAGTGCTCCAAACACTACAGAGTGCAACATGTTACCAGTTATATTTCTTGCTCCTAAAGGAGATGGTTTCTGTGCGTTAACTAAGCAACCTTCTGGTGCGACGACTGTGATCGGATAAAATGCCCCATCATTATTTGGCACATCAGGACTAAAAGCACACTTGATCGGATATGCCGTATACGCAAAAGTATAATTTAGTACCGCATTAATACTTAATGGATGTGCCCCAGAGGTACCTTCATAATCCACATGGATCTCATCACCTTTGATAGTAATCGCTATTTCAAAATGACAACCCAGTCCTTCTCCATCACCATCTGTATCATATTGATATTTATATGTTCCATCTTTAGCCTTGCTGATGGCTTCTCGCATAGACTTTTCTGAGGCATTGATCACAGCATCACTCAAGGTTGTCAAATCAACCAGCTGGTTTTCTCGCATCAGTTTATGGAGAGATTTTATTCCTTGATTATTTGCAGCGACTTGTGCTTTTATATCTCCTATGGTTTGTAAGGGAGCTCTCACATTACTTTCTAATAAGGAGAAAAGTGTTTGATTAGGTTCTCCTTTGGCGAATAATTTTGTTGGTGGAACCATCAAACCTTCTTCATACAAATCTCGGGATCCTGCACCCCATAACACCCCACCCATATCTGGCGAGTGAGCTATGGTACCTATAAACCCTATCAACTTGCCGGTATAAAATATAGGGGAAACAATACCGATATCTGGTTTATGCCCCGCACAAAGCCAAGGATCATTAGTCATTACTACATCTCCTTCTTCCCAGCTTTCTAATGGGAAATAATCTTTCAATAAAGCCTTTGTCAACATGGGTAACACACCTAAAAAAGACGGCACCGAAATACTTGACTGAGCGATAGAGCGACCTTGCTCATCCATCAGCACAACTGCAAAATCGTTGGACTCTCTAGTGACAGTAGAGAAGGATGTGCGTTGCAAAGTCGTCCCTGCCTCATCAACTATACTAATCAGTCTAGACCATAAAATGGATAAAGTGATTGGATCAAATGTCTTTAAAATTTTAAGCATATCTGCTGCACTAAATTAGTTAACTAAGTTAACTAATTTTTTGTAATTTATCTCCGATGGTCTTAGTTTGTTAATTGTCTACCTAGTATCCTACCAAAGCTTAAAGCGGGTGTAATAGCCATGCCACTACAAAATGCGCTTCCACTAGTCGCTCCAAGTCCAAGCACTTCTCCTGCGGCATATAAACCAGGCATTATTGCCCCCTGCTTATCCGTCAGTTGTAGATGTTCATTTACTGTCAAGCCTCCAAATGTTACCAATAAGGAAGCATAGACTTTAACTGCGTAGAAAGGTCCTTTGGAGATTTTGTGTTTCAAATAGGTTCTGCCAAAGTCAGGATCTTCCCCATTGTCCACCATATCATTATAACCTATAATAGTTTCTATGAGCTGCTCAGAAGGTAAGGTAGTTTTAGTAGCTAATTCTTCTATCGTATCAGCTACGAAGATGGCTTTGTTCCTTTGCGCTTCCTTTTTTATTCTATTGGTATCCCACCCTATGATTATTGGATTATCGACTCCATTATCATCTTTGGTCATTAGTCCCTCTTCATCAAAGATTACATAGAATAGCCAGTCCTTTTGCTTGATTACTTCTCGCTCCCTTGTGTCTGCATTGATTTCATCTTCTGCTAGAAATCGTTTACCACTTGTATTCACATAAATATCACGTGGTTGTCGATAGACAGCAGTCAACACCATCGCCCATGCTTCATTAAAATTAGCTCTTTGGCTGCCTGGCTCAAGCTCTATCCCTCCTAGACTAGGGAGATGATAATCTGCCATTCTAAAACTAGCATCTATATCCTCCATATATATCATCACCTCTCCAGTAGCATCAGGATATGCAGAACTACTGTAAGGGATATCTCCTTGCTTCTGTTTAAAGTACTCTCGGTTACTTCCGTACCCACCAGATGTAATGACGATATGCTTTCCTTCTATTTCTCCCAGTTCAGCATTACATTCATACTGCACAGAATTAAATACATCACCTTGTTTTCCCAGCTTCACAAATTTAGTATTCAACTTACAATGTATCCTGCCAGCGTTTACTTGTTCCTCAAAAAGTGGACTTATAGTTTCAAGGATGGAGATCGCTTTATTAACACCATACTGTGTTCTTTCTTTTGTATAAGGTACATGGCCATAGATAATTCGCGGACACTCTGGTGCCCAAGGAAACTTGAGATCATCTAACCAGTTGAGCGTAAGAGGTGCTTCTTCTACCGCTTTTCTGATCAGGCCAAGATCACCTGAACCACCGTTGATCCTCATGATATCTGCATAGTGATCTTGTATACTATCCTCGATATTATTTCTTAGTTGTAACTGTGTCCCTCCTGCACTCATATGTCCTCCCGACCAATGCATTGCTCCGCCAACCTTATCCGCTTTCTCGATGAGTGCTACAGTAGCTCCCCGTTGCGCAGCTTCAATAGCACAAACCATTCCTGCTGTACCTGCTCCTATGATTATTAGATCGTATACCAACTATGATTAGTTTATTATTTATAATCTATAATAATATTTCTATGCTCATCGATACTCACCTCACAGTTTAATCCTATTACAGTTGTACTTTCTTTTTCTTCTATGATCATAGGACCACTCTCACTCATTCCTACAGGTAGTGAATATCTATCATAAACAGGACAGTCGATATATCCTGTTGATTTAAAATAGACGCTACGATTTCCTTTAAAGGCAGACTTACCATTTGATTTAAAATCTGCATTCTTTACTTCGAGCTTAGGTGTTGCTCCACTTACTTGTACTCTCCATGTCACCATCTGAATCGGCACATTAGAGATACTCTTAGTATATCGGAACTCGTATTCTTTGATGAATCGCTTTTTGATCTCAGGTATCAATAGATCATTTAATTTTCCTTTAGGTAGATCTATGGTTATCTCGTGCCCCTGACCTTCATATCTAAGCTCAGCAACTCGCTCGACGGTAATATTTGCAGCATCCTCTCCTGAGGATATCACGAATTGTTTTCCACGCTCCTCCATCTTATCTAGAAATTTATTTACCTGTCCCCATTCAAGATCATCTAGATTTTTGATGTGACTATGAATATTTTCTTGTGCAATCGGAGAAAGTAAAAACCCTAGAGCACTAGTCACTCCAGCCCCTACAGGAATGATTAGCTGAGGGGCATTGATCAGTTCTCCTACGCCAAAAGCATGTACAGGACCTGCTCCACCGAATGCAATCATACTGAAATGTCTTGGATCCATACCCTTCTCCAAGATATGTACTCTTGATGCATTAGCCATATTTTCATTGACGATCTTATGGACACCATGAGCGGCCTCCTCTACCGATAAGCCTAGCGGAATAGCCAATTTATTTTTAATAGCATCATGTGCGGCTTGCTTATCTAATTTCATAGCACCACCTAAGAAGAAATCTGCATTAAGATATCCTAGCACTAGATCTGCATCAGTCACTGTGGGCTGCTCTCCTCCTAAACCATAGCATGCTGGACCTGGCGTAGAAGATGCACTATCGGGGCCTACTGTCAATAGTCCAAGCTTATCTACTCTAGCAATACTGCCTCCCCCTGCGCCTATCTCGATCATATCGATGACTGGTATCCTCACGGGAAGTCCACTACCTTTCTTAAATCTTTTTACTCGCCCCGCTTCAAAATTATTTGTGATCTCTGGTTTACCTTCGAATATCAACGAAGCTTTAGCTGTAGTGCCCCCCATATCAAAACAAAGAAGATTTTCAGTATTTTTTTGTTTACCAAAATAAACACCTGCCATAGAACCTCCTGCAGGTCCCGACTCTAATAATTGTATCGGTGATTTGCGTGCTCCATCAATAGTTGTTAACCTACCACTCGAATTCATAATCAATAGATTTCCACTAAACCCCTTTTCTTTAAGTTCTTGGTTAAGCTTATTGAGATACTGATCTGTGAGCGGTTGTACATAGGCATTCATAGCTGTAGCTGAGCTGCGCTCATACTCTCTAATCTCTGGCATAATCTCAGACGATAGGCTATAAAATATCTCTGGGAAATGATCAGATAAATAACTACCTATTCTTTGCTCATGCGATGTATTTGCAAAAGAGTTAAGCAAACAAACCCCTACCGCTTCCACTTTTTGTTGTACTAACTCCTTACCCAAGTCTTGCAACTCTATATCAGAAAGTGGCGTCAATATATTCCCATCTTTATCTACTCGCTCCGCGACACCATATCTTAAATCACGAGGCACCAGAGGTTTAGGCATGGTCAAAAACAAATCATAAATATCATATCTCAACTCCCGACCTATCTCTAATACATCTTCAAATCCTTTCGTTGTTATGAATGCTGTCTTAGACCCTTTGCGCTCAATGATTGCATTGGTAATCAATGTTGTACCATGCACAATCGTCTCTAACGATTTAAGATCCATACCAAATTTACTTGAGAGATCTTCGATACCATTATAAATTCCAATCGTCGGATCTGGGTAGGTGGTCAGTGTTTTAGTAAACTTCAACGTCTGCTCACCATCATCAAACAGTACCAAGTCCGTGAATGTCCCTCCTATGTCTATACCTAGTTTCAACCGCTTTGATTTTATTTATTAATGTGAAAATTTATCGTAGTGGAAATTTATTGCATATTCAATTTTCTGATATTGAGAACTTTTGATTCATTTTAATCTTGAGATACTTATAATTTTTGATAATGCTTTATTAGTCAAACAATCAGCACACTAATTCAATGATACTCCTCCCCACCACTTACATTCATAGCTTCACCAGTGATATATGATGCTTCATCAGAAACTAAAAAACCAACCGCTTTTGCAATGTCACTAACCATTCCTGTTCGCTTTAATGGATTTCTATCTTTTATACCTTGTAAGTAGTCATCATAATCTAGTCCTAGCTTGTCACTAAAGAACTTATTCTGCCAATGGCCGAGTCCTGTAGTAATGTGATTTGGGCACACTGCATTTACTCTGATTTTGTGTTCTCCTAACTCTATCGCATTTGATCGAGTTAATCCTACCATCCCATGCTTAGATGCTGTGTAAGCTGCTGCAAAAGGGAATCCACTTTTGGCCGCTTGGCTCGCTATATTGACGATATTACCGCCTTTGCCTTGCTTTATCATCTGCTGTGCTGCTGCTTGCGAGCAAAGAAATGCTCCTTTAAGATTTACATCCAATACAGCATCCCAACTTGCTTCTTTAAACTCCGCAAATGGCTCCATGATATAACCTACTCCCGCATTATTAACCATGATGTCTAACTTGCCAAATTTCTTTACAGCTTTTGCCACTAATTCTTTTACTTCTTTTGACTTCCTAATATCACATGGCACAGCGATCGCACTGCCTTTATCTTTTTTAATCGCCCTTACGATAGATTGCATCTCTGACGTTGAACCAATATGACTCTTAGCAAAATTCTTGCCTGTAGCTTTTCCAATGTCTGTAATTACTACATTGCATCCGCGCTTAGCAAGCAACTTTGCAATGGCTTCACCGATACCTCCTTTCCTTCCAGAGCCTGTTATAATTGCTGTTTTGCCTTTTAGATTTTTCATAATTATGCAAACTGTTCAGACATGATAAACATCGGTGAATCAGCAAATTCTTGGAACTCTCCTGCTACTCGTTTCATAGTTTCTGTTGCTACTTCTTCACCAAACTTATCCATATCATTCACGTCGATCACTTCACAATATTGATAAGGTGATTTTTCTTCCGACCCCATCAATCCATTCAATCGGTATACTCTAAAATCATCTATCGACACTAGACCTTTGACCGTTGGCACATCTGTATTCTTAGCCCATTCTTCATAAGCAGTTTTGGCAGATTCGTCTTTTAAATTAAATAGTACTACTAGTGAAGGCATATCTTATATTTTTATCTGTTGATTTATTAATTGGTTTTTTAGTTAAAAGAACTTATTCAACTTGTGATCATCATTCATCTTTTACACTACGCTTGTCTGTTTGTAAGAAAACCTTTTGCTGATGTTTTGATCAATCCTTGTACGGAGTTTAGGATCATGCTTGCTCCCATATCATCTAGCTCTTGAGCTCTGTCTGCTGTACCGGCTACCGTCCCGTAGAATTTGCCGCTATCCAGTACAGTTTTAAAGATGTGGTCTAACATACTTTTGACCTCATCATGTCCCGGGCCATCGTAGAATCCCATCGACATCGCTAGATCTCTAGGCCCTATGATGAATCCATCTACTCCGTCGATCTTACACATTTCCTCTAGATTATCTACACATTCCATTGATTCGATCTGTGGTAATACCAGCGTCTCTCTATTAGAAAAATGTACATACTCTTCTTGACTCATACCACCTTGCATATAATCTGATGACCGTACAGGCCCAAGTCCTCTTCTACCTATTGGGGGATATTTGATAGCATCAACCAACTTTTTTACATCATCGACATTATCAATGCTAGGCATCATGACTCCCATGATCCCTGCATCCATAAACTGTAAAATGAGCTTTGTATCTACACTTCTAATCCTTGCCAGTGGTGTGCAATTGACATTTTCGCAAGCCCTTACCAAATTGGTAACATCTGATATCGATATACCTCCATGTTCACCATCGATCATATAATAGTCAAAACCATTTAGCCCTACATATTCACAAATTGTCGGATCATTAGTCGGTGAGATAACACCATAGCAGGCTTTACCTTCAGCAATTCTCTTCTTTACTTGATTCGCTTTCATTTATTTTATTCTAACCCCTGATTAATTTACTTAGACTCGCCGATCGGCTCTCCCTTGGCGATCTTATCTCTTACGAAATTCATCAATCCCCCCGCTGCTCCTACTTCTGCTACAAAGGGCGCTGCTGGAACAGATTCGAAACTCGTTCCCTTTGTAATATTTTCGATAGAACCCGTCGCAGGATCGTAAGACATCTCATCTCCAGTCTCAAAACCTTGAACGATATCTTTACACGTAACGAAAGGCAATCCATAATTGATAGCATTTCTAAATTGCAATCTTGCAAAACTATCAGCGAATACAGCTTTAATTCCCGCACCCATGAGTCCAGCAACTACATGCTCGATACTCTTTCCGCCTCCTGCAAAATTATGCGCTGCTACAATAAATGTATAACCCTTGTCCTTAAATCCATTTTCCTTGTTAAATGCCTCTTTTACTCCAGCCATCACCCACTTACTGTTTTCTTCTGGATCAATCGGAGCGGTCCAATACTCCTGTAGAATCATATTGTACGACATCACATAATCATCCGCAACCCAACATTTTCCTTTTATCATTGCTATTTATTTTTTATGCCATTAATTCTTCAAATACTCGTTTTGCAGATTCTGCAGCTCCTTCTATTCCTCTGGAAGCTTTAGCCGTATGCTCACCTGCAAAGTGAACACTACCTGCAGGCTTGATCATATCCTCAAACCATGATGCTTGACCAGGCCCAAATTCCACATAAGCTCCTTTATTAAATTTATACTTTCCCCAGCTGTGAGTACCTAGATATTCCACTTTCCCTTTTGAAGCCGGGCGGATTTCTGCTAAGATTTTTAGCGTTGCGTCTGCAATCTCTTTATCACTCATATCATCAAAGTATGCAGTCCCTTTGCCATTGACCCAACAGACTAAATCTTTTTGATCTGGACTAGGATTAAAATCCATTACTCTTTCTATAGGAGTATCTGTCCACATAGAAGCTGGAGTTTTGTCTTCTTCCCAGTATGGAGTCGTAGCATTAAGATGAATCTGAGTAATCAGGGTATAAGCTAAATTTTCTATCGCTTTCTTTTGATTAGAATTAACACTTATAGACAAATCAACATCTCTTAGAGTTGTAAATGGCAAAGTACTGACCACCTTATTACAATGATAAATCGAGCCATCAGAACAACTTACTTTCGAACTATGATCTTCACTTACGATACTGGTTACTTTCTTATTGGTATTTATTTCTCCTTTGAGCTTTCCGATCAGAGCATTAATAAAAGTCTTGGTACCACCTTTAAAATTGTAAATAGATTTTGAGCCATTAAACTTTCTGAAGGCTTTACTATGATAGGAGTTCATAGCAGAAGTTTCTTTTACATCATTATAATTAGCACTGATATTTATCAAGTCAATTTCTTCTTTTGTACGACCAGCAACGGCTAGCAATTCACTGTACTTTACATCTAAATCTGGTCTCTGGTACCATCCCGTTAAGCTGTTTAGTTCTTCTACTTTATTTGGTAGTATGTACTCTAGCATTCTGGGATTGTTAGTTCGATCTTTCCACTCTGGATATAATTGGCCCTTATAATAAATTGATGTAGGACTATTGGTATATGGAGTAATATCAACTAGCTCAACATTTAGTTCTTTGACAAGATTCATAGTCAGGTCATAGCGATCGCCAATACCTCTACCGCCAACATCTCTACCTAAAGATGGGTGAGTAAACATCCTACCTCCTAATCTATCACTACCTTCTAATAAAATATATTCCTTACCAGCCTGCTCTAACAAGTAAGCTAGATACAGACCAGAATATCCTCCTCCTAAAATCAGTATTTCTGTATCTTTCTTTTGTTTGCATGCAAAAGGAGCTGCGCCTAAAGAGGCACTAGCCATAAGAGAATTCCGTATAAATTTTCTTCTCCTCATCCTAGGCATCAAAAGTTCTTGGATCAGTAATTTCACCTTTCACGGCTGATGCTGCAACTACTGCTGGAGAGGTCAGATAGATTTGGGCATTCTTACTACCCATTCTCCCTTTCATATTCCTATTGCCTGCGCTGAGTACTATATCTCCGTCCCCAGCCACTCCTGTATGTATTCCTGCGCATGCTGCACAACTCGGAGTATCTATGGCGACCCCTGCCATGATCAGGGTTTCTAAATAACCTCCTCTCAGCGCTTCTAAGTACACCGTTTGGCTAGCTGGGACCAGCATCATATTCACATCTCTATGAACTTGTTTGTCCTTTAGGATCTTGGCCATGATTTCTATATCTTCTAATCGGCCATTGGTACAAGTACCTACAAATGCTTTGTTGAATTTAGTACCGACTAATTCTTCCACTGGCACAGTATCATCAAGCTTATCTGGCTTTGCAACTGTAGGGCCTAAGTTGGTCACATCTATTTCATATACGGCTTCATAATGAGCATCGTCATCACTTCCGATCATTTCCCATTCTCCTTTTGCGACTCCATCTAAATATTTTGTGGTTACTTGATCCGGCGCTATTATTCCATTTTTAGCACCCAAGTCAACTGTCATATTACATAAGGTCATCCTACCTGCCATGTCTAGAGATTCAATTGCAGGACCTGTATATTCTAAAGTTTTGTAGATCAGGTGGCCATTCCAATGCATCATACCCATAATATGCAAACTCAGATCCTTACCCATGATCCATGGTTGCCATTCACCAGTAATATGGAACTTAACAGAATCAGGAACCCTAAACCAAGCTTTGCCTGTAGCCATGGCTACTGCAGCATCAGTCACTCCAACAGCATTACCTACTGCCCCAGCAGCGCCATAGGTATTAGCATGTGAGTCGGTACCTATACTGATTGTACCTGGCAATACATGTCCCTGCTCAACCATGATTTGATGAGCTATACCTTGCCGACCTAGGTCATAAAAATGGGTGATATCATGTTGCTTAACTACTTCACGCCATTCGTTGAGCATGGTAGCAAACTTTTGATTGGGAGGGGGGACTAGATGATCTGATACACAGATTACTTTGTCTTTATTAAATACCTCTGTCTTCCCTAATGACCTGAACTTATCAAAACAAGTCTTGCCTAAATAGTCCATAGTCATCACAGATTCTACATCCACCCAGACCAGTTCTCCTGGCTTCACTTCATCACGGCCGCTTTGTTTAGCCATGATCTTCTCAGTTATTGTCATTCCCATCTAGTGCAATTTTTTTAACTAATTTTTTTCAAACTAAAGATGATTTCTATCCATCCGATCGAGAAGCTTTCCCGTTCGTTCTTTTATTTGGCAGGTCTATCCAAAATTGTGGATCTATCTCATCCATCTCTTTGACCTTTCTCTCATTTATCATTGTGATACCATTAAATGTATCTCCATCTGCCCATTTCCATACCCTGATTCTATGGTCATCATTTCCTATCAGATCTATCTGTTCGAATAATACGGAGTCAGGCTGATCTTTATACTCCCATGTTAAAATTATGCTCCTCCCAGATTCATACGCCATACCGAGTAATCTAGGATTATCAAATATCAATTGTCCTTGATCATTAAATTCGCACTCTCCGAAATCCAAACACTCTTCAAATCCGTCATCCCAAAAATATTGATTGACCTGGTGATACTTTCGACCTTCCATTTTAATGGTCAGTCTGCTCTTCCACTTATCTCTCATTGAGCCATCCTCTTCTATTCTTGTATAGGTACCTTCCCACACTCCTACGTGCTTCGGAAATAATTTCAAATCCATATTAAAACTGTAGTTTAATCAAATTTATAATAATTAGTTAATTTAGTTAACTATTAATGAGGTTAATTATATATATTTATTCTGAGTAAAATAAATAAAATGAAAAGATCTATTTGCAAATCATTCCTAATGCTTCTTTTAGCAGTTTTCTCAGTAAGTGCGATCACTGGACAAAGCATTACCGGAAATATCGTTGACGATGAAGGTGACGCCTTAATAGGCGCCTCTGTTTTAGTCAAAGGTACTACTACAGGAACCATCACTGACATAGATGGTAATTATACTATTGATGCATCCTCTGGCGATGTGCTTATCTTTAGTTATGTTGGCATGAGGACGACAGAGATATCTGTAGGTAGTGCACAAAATCTAAATGTAGCTTTAGAAATCGATGCGACTACATTATCTGATATAGTAGTGACAGCTACCAGACAACCCGTGCGTAAGATCCAAACAACTACTGCGATTACCACTATAGGTGCAGAAGAGCTAAGGAATATGCAACCAGAGTCCGTTGCCGAAGCATTAGCATCTACTCCAGGTGTAACGGTAGAAAATAGCCAAGGTCGTAAATCAAATTATAATATACGAGGTTTTCCCTCTGGTAACACTTATGTGACAACTTTAATAGATGGTCTTCCTCTTAATGGATTTGCATCTAGATCAGCTGGTACTTCAGAGTATCTCGCTCTTGACCAAAACATAGAAAGAGTGGAAGTCGTAAGAGGTAGTGGTGCAACTTTGTTTGGTAGAGCCGCAGGTGCAGGAGCAGTTAACATGATTTCAAAAACAGCAGGTGATGAGTTTGGAGGATCTGTATCCTTTACTAAGTTTAACAATGTAATGGGTGAAGGTCATCCTAACGAAGGGTCATTTGATTATAGAATGGATTTTAATATGAGTGGACCTCTATCTGACAAAATAGGTTTTAGTATCGGTGGTTATTTGATGGAAGATGCAGGATTCAAAGAGTGGGGCGTAAAGGATAAAGGTGGTCAGATCAGTGCTAATCTGGATTTTAAAATTTCTGATAATAGTAAGATAAGATTGTACGGTATAGTTGGAGATAACCAATTTAACAACTTGACTGATTCACCATATGACTTAGGTAATAGAGATCTACCAGCAGGATGGACTAATGCAAATACTTTCTATCCAGATAATACACAACTCAACTTTAATTCTACACTTAGGACAAGTGTCTTCGCTCCTTTAATGTTTTCTCCAAAAATTCTTGATACTGATGGTAATGATATTATTCAAAATCAAGTAAATGATAACAGAGAGCAAGTAATAGGTGGGCTATTTGGTATTTCAGCAGAGTTTGGATTAGGAGATAATCTAACGCTTGTGCAGAAGACTAGGATGTCTAGTTATAACTGGAGAGATCAAAATGAAATAACATTTTCTAGTTTTTATACCGCAGAATCAAGCATCCTAAGACTCAATGCAAACTCCATAGGAGACATAGGTGATTTTATAAATGAAACAAGGCTTCAATTGGAGGCTGGTAGTGGTTCATCAAAGCATTTGTTTAGTGTTGGTGTGTACGTAAGTAGAGCTAAATATGACAGATTTGGTGGTTTGCACTGGTACACGTCCAATGTAGACCCAAGGCCAACTTATGGATGGTTTGGCCCACCGGGAACACCTCCATTGACGAGATATTCGCTATCTAGTACCACCTCACATCAAGAAGAGAATGTAACGAGTTTCTTCGCTGGTGATGAAATGGTATTTAATGATAAGTTGAGTGTAAACGTAGGGGTAAGATTTGATAAGATGACTGGATTCTACAACAATGATCCTGATGAAGTAGGTGGCATAGATTATGATCCAGCGGAAGTAGATGAAAATGAATTAGACTTTTCTAATTACTCAGCATCTATAGGAGCAAATTATCTTTTGAATGATAGGACTGCCGTTTATGGCTCTTTTGTGAGAGCATTCTCGCTACCCTCAGTAGGATTATCAACTATTGACCCTGACGAAAATGAAGATATTGAAGATGAAATCGTTATCAATTCTGAAGTAGGTTTTAGATTTGGAATAGGTGACCTAGGAGCAGATGTTGCATTATTCAACACAGTAATAAATAATAGAATTGCATCTGTATTTGACCCAGCTACAACAGGTGGACAAACATTTGTTCAGAAATCAGTCGGAACTAATACTGTAAGTGGAGCAGAATTACAACTTACATTCGCTCCTACTGCAGTCAAAGGTCTATTATTAAGAAGTAGTCTAACATTACAAAATTCTCAGTATGACGGTTTACAGATCACACTTGATAATGTAGATCATGATGGGGATGAAACTACTCCAACGATTCCACAAGCAGACCTAAATAATTTGTTTGGATTAGAATTGGTAAATAATGATCCTGCTACTAATTCCTATGCTATCGATGTAACAGGTAATCGAGTACAGAATACACCTAATATGATCCTCTCGTTCAATGTTGGATATAACCTCTCAAACTTTGGAATCGGTTTTGACATGGTACAGTACAGAGGAAGGTATGCGACAGCTCTTAATCTTTACGAAACTCCAGATCTAACCGTATCAAATGCAAATGCATATTATAAGATTGGGCTTAAAAATGGTAATGGCGTTAAGGTAGGATTAAGAATCAAAAATTTATTTGACTCCTCAAGTCCTCAGCAACTAGTACTAGGTAGTACAAATGACGATGTGTTAATACAAAAGCAAGCTACTCCTAACTTTGATGGTATACTTGGTTTTGGAATTGTTCAGATACCGAGGAGAGTGCTACTTACAATAGGTTATGACTTTTAAATTTTAATTAGATAGTTTTTTCATGTAGGCATCTTCTCAAAAGAAGATGCCTATTTTGATCGGTATTCGTTGGATATTTTCGATCAATTAATTTTCTAAATACAAAAAGTAAATATGAAGTTTATTTCATTCTTGATCGTAGTGTTTATCACAATTAGTTGTAATACTCAAAAAATAAATAAAGTAGGTGCAGCAGAAGCAACAATGGAATCATCTATTGAAAATCATACAGTAACAGTAGAAAGCACACCGGACATGCTTAAAATATGGGCAGATGGCAGAGCAGGAACTGGCGAACCCGTCCACTGGGTAGCTGATGGTGGCGTGTACGAATATCCTTCAGGCAAAAAACTATTCGGCATGATTGGCTTTGATAGTTCGACCATCATTTGGCCAGAGAATGAAGAAGGGAAAGCAATACATCTCACTCGTAAAACCTTTGCTTATACTGATGCAGAAACTGGAGAAGTAATCAAAGAATATAATGGGGAAAAAGTAGAGCCCATAGCCTACCCTTACCAAATAATCACCTATAGATTCGAAAATGATAGGATCTATGGAGATGTAGAACAAGGAGTCGGTAAACGTATACAAAAGATAAAATCAGAAGATGGTATTCCGTATCGAAAATTAGGATCGACCTATATTTTTAATGCTTCTGTTTTTCTTGATTTCCCTCTGCCTACAGGCACACAATATCAGGCATGGGAGAATTACGATTTTTTCTTTCACCCAGAGGGAGCAGTAGAAGAGCCTCATCAGATGAGCTGGCAGCGATATGGAGCATTACCTACATGGGCAGGCGATGGTAAAGCAATCATACATCTACACTCGTGGAGAGTAGAGAGTCATGATGAGTTTCCGGAGCAGATTCTCTCTTGGGCTAAAGCCGAAAAGCCTCAGTGGTTATCCCCCCCTGCTAATATTGCAGAGGTAAGGGCTCTACAAAAAGGAGAAGCTGGTTTAGGATGGGGGAAGTGATATTAGCATCTTCAGAACTTAAAATCTAATAAGACCTCCAGTTTATATTCAACTGGAGGTCTTATTAGATTATTAATCTTGGATGTTCAAATTTTGAAAATGCAACTCTCAACTCCTATTTGCTTTTGTGTATGGATGAATTGAGACGTTATAAATTGCAACTAAGTTCTCCCCGCTCCCTTGGAAAAGACTAGTAGGCTTTCAGTCAACAGAAAAAGAAGATTACCAATCACCAGACTAAATCATCAACTCAATAATATCGATTCGTTTAAAATCTATATCCAAAATTTAAACTCGGCTCAAAAATATATTTAGGAGCCCCTTCCTCAATTGCGGCAAAACTAGCTGGAAGATTAGTATCAACTGGCCAATACTTAAGTGCGTAAGCAGGCTCTACGTATAACCGGTCTTTGAAAAAACTAAACCGATAACCTACAACAGCCTGAAGGTATAATTGAAAACCTTTTTGTGTTTTACTATCATTAGCACCATGATACTGTTTCATGAAAGGAGTCGCTTGTCCCGTAGTAAATAGTCCTTTCCAATGAAAGCGTTGGTATCCAACCCCAATGCCGGAAGCTCTCACAAAACCAGGATAAAACTCCTCGGACTTCCCGTAAGTCCCTAGAGGTTCAGAATATCTCCATGTATTAAACTCGACAAACACCCTATCCTTTTTAGTGAGTCTATACCCATAAGTCAATAAATAATAATCGGGAGAATCTTCAAGGAAATTTCCTAACATAAAGACAGAAGCACCTATACTGTGTCTATGTTCTATAGTGTTAGCGTCTGCTTTTGTATTGTCTTGGCCTACCAAACAAGTGGCTATCAACATAAGTATCACTGGTATTATCACTTTTGTATTCATAGTTTTAGGTTTTGTTTTATATATATTACAAATTTAGATTCCCCTGTGGTCTAACTCATTGACTTAAGTTAAGTACCATCACTTTAATCGTTTTATCTGTATCAAAAATGAAATAATTAGAATTGACTTAAGTCTCAATGGCTCAAATTGATACTTAGAAAGCGGGATTGATACTTATTTAACAAGTGATACTTATAACCAACTGATTATAGCCATATTTCACCACGATGCCTTTATACAATTATCTGAGCTAAAGCCAGACCTATTCCCGCTATTGATGGATATGTATATCATAAGGATGGATAAGGCACTTGGAATTACAACTCTAGCAATAGCAGTAAATTTTCCTTTTTTATTTTTAGTGTTGACCGGAAAAACTTTTGAGCATATTAAAGTTTCATAAAAATCAAAGTCTTAACTTAAGAAATCTTTTTACTTCTGATCCGCTGATCGCCAAGGAGTATATATAAAGTATGGCGGTGACCAAACATATAAAATTACCATTACACAGTCTTTTGTTATTTTGGTCTCTCCAAATAACAGCTCAGTCTTTTTCCGCATTACCTAATTTGCCAGAGCCAGTAAGTAATAATGCAGTTACGCATGGAACTGTGAATGGGGGAAGCCACATTTGCATTTGAAATGACTGATTTTGATGTTTCTAATTTAGAAAACGGAATTTACATCCTTGCTATTAAGAAAAACGGAAGTCTTATCCATACAGAAAAAATTCTAATCCAACATTAAATCTAAATAGACCATCGAAAATAATTTCCCTTATGAAGATGAGCATTCAAATATGAATTATCTTGGTTGATCAAATTAATAACTATGCGCGTATATTTCATTTTACTTATGTCATTAAGTTTTGGAGCGCTGTTGTCTCAAGGAGAGTATCAGCATCCTGTCATCAAGAATTTTGGCGGTATTTATGCAATCGATCAGGCAACCCTAGTTCCGGATGCTAATCAGAGATATGACATAGTTATTGATCTATATTCTGGAGGTGATCCTACACAATTAAATGGATCGTTAAATAATGTAGCTCGGATGATCAACCTTCATGCCATCGCTGGCGTGCATCCTGATTCTATAAATGTAGTACTGGCTATACATGGAAAGGCAACAAAAGTAGTATTGAATGAAGAAGGATATCTAAGTAGATATAAAGTTAAAAACCCAAACAATGATCTGATAAAGGAATTGAAAGAAGCAGGTGTAAAACTTGCAGTCTGCGGTCAATCATTAATCGGCAGAAAGATTAATGCAGATGAGCTAAATGAAAACATAGAGCTAGCCACCTCAATGCTCACTACCGTAACCACTTATCAATTGAAGGGATACACCTTACTAAAGTTTTGAGGCTTCGAGTTCATAAGTTAAACTAGGTCATGAATCAGGTCTGAGTCGTTGTTGCAAGTCTGCATTTTTACCATTCTTGATATCGCACTGGACTCTAATCCACCCAGGGTTCATACCTATCCTATCTGCCCCATCTGATCCCCAAGAATAGATTAACACTTTTCCCTTCAGATCGTCTTCTTGCAAGGCGATCACAAAAGTATTACGCTTCATTCCATATGACCAAGTATTGCGCATAGTGAGCACCATATGCCGCCCATCCAGATAATCAAATTCGAATTGGCCGCCTTGATCATGAATCTCAATATAATGTTTAGTCTCAACTGGACGACCACCATCTTCTCTAGGAAAATCTATCATACACACAAAACATCTTGACTTGTCAAGCAAATACCAATTTTCATTAATTGATTGCTCTAAGGGTATCTTTTTATTTTGGGTAAACCTAAAACCATATTGATTTTTTGAAACCTTCACATGATAGGTAATAGATGATGCATCTAAAATATCAGAACCACATGATGCACTGGCTGTCTCCCCGATGAAACTTCTACCCTCTCTGTGTATCAAGATATCGCATGCATCTACGTCTGACAAAGAAGACATTTTTAATTCCGAGAGTTCTTTCAGTTCACGCTCTTCACTTTCATTATTGAACTTATAAATTTTCATCCTTATCTGAGCAGTACTATCTTCAGGAGTTAGATTGTAGATATACTCTCTAAATAAATTCTGGGGGTCGTTATTTTCATATTCCTTAACATAGAGTAAATACTTGCCAAGGTTCTCATTTTTGAACTTTGAGATGGTACTGTGAATTCTCTTGTGCTGACCTTGGCTAGGATCCTTCAAGCCTCTATCAGATTCAAAAGAAAGTTGTTCTACATTATCATAATCACCTTCCCACATATCCATCAGATATTCTATCTCTCGCTCCATCAACGTATATTTTCTTTCAGTCTCTTCATCTACTGGTGAACCTCCAAAACTTGCATAAACGATGGGTGGAGAAGTATCATCTGATTGAGGAGTAGATTTACAACCAAGTAATAGACAAAAACTTATAAAGAACAAAAATGACTTAGATAGGCTTAGCATAAGAAATAATTTCTATTTAGTTAATATTATTAATTATTAATGAGATTAACTAATATTTACATCTTATCTTACATTTGATTAATAGAATTAAATAATTGTCTGTAGCTAATAAATCAAATGTGAGGTGGTGGATTATAGGAACCATCTTTATAGCCACTACTATCAACTACATCGATAGGCAAGCCCTCTCAGTTGCTGCACCCTACATCAAAAAAGACTTATTGATAAGCAATGAACAATATGGTTGGATCGTATCTGCCTTTTTATTGGCCTATGCTATCATGCAGTTTGTATCAGGCAATTTTATTGATAGAATCGGGATCAAAAAAGGATTTTCAATCGCTGTGGTGTGGTGGTCTATTGCTAGTATCGCCCATGCAGTTGGGAAGGGATTTATGAGTTTTGTAGGCTTGAGATTTTTACTAGGCATCGGAGAAGCAGCTAATTTCCCTGCTGCTATGAAAGCCATTTCCAAATGGTTTCCTGAAGAAGAAAGAACGAAGGCAACAGGCATCCTCAATATGGGCCCCGGCTTAGGGGCAATCATAGCACCACCAATTATGGCCTTTTTGATTTATCAATTTGGTTGGCGTATGGCATTCGTCATTACGGGATTATTTGGTTTTGTTTGGTTAATCATTTGGCAAGTAGTATATCATGATCCACAATTTCATCCCAAACTTGGAGACAATGAAAAGCAACTCTTGAATGAGATAAATGACGAAAATGAAAACTATAAAAAACTGCCTTGGACGGAATATTTGAAGTATAGAGAAGTGTGGGGAGTAGCCTTATCAAGATTTGTTTCTGATGGAGCTTTTTACTTTTTCATATTTTGGTTGCCGAGTTATTTAGTTGATGTAAAAGGGTTTGATTTGTTACAGATTGGGCTATTTTCTTGGATTCCTTTTCTGGCTGCTGATATCGGTAGTATCGCAGGCGGATGGACTGGTTCAAAATTAATGGCAAATGGCCTGTCCTTAGACCAGTCTAGAAAAAGAGTCATGTGGATAGGAGCAATATTTGTAGTGCCTGTCTTGATGTGCCTATTTGTCGAATCTCCCATGTGGGCTATCTTTTTTATATCGATAGCCTTATTTAGTACTCAATTTAAGCAGTCTTCCTTGTTTACTATTCCTGTTGATCTATTTGATAATAAGAATGCAGCTTCTGTCTGGGGCATATCTGGATCGGCGGGAAGTTTCGGAGCTATGTTGTTTACACCTGTCATTGGATGGCTGGTAGACAATATTAGCTATTCGCCTGTATTTGTAATTGTAGCTTTTTTGCATATCTTTTCCGTGTTGATTATTCACATATTCATACCAGAAATCAAGAGGGTTTCGCAACCAGTAATTATATGAGAGTCGTAGCTTATTTTGCAGTATTTAGTCTGGCGCTCTTTAGTTGTGTAAATAAAAATAAACCATTTGAAACGCCAAATATTACAGCACAAGAAGCAATGGAGAAAGCGCATGCAAAGGCTGGCGGGGATTTTTGGAAAAACCCAAAGAGCCTAACATTGAAGGGATATGCAAATTTCTACCAAGGGGATGATACTTTACAGCATGAGATCCATAATATGTGGCGGGTCTATGCAAGCAAAAAGGAAGCCGCACATAACGCATCAGGTAAGGTCAGAATAGAATCTATAAGAGACGGTGAGCCAAAAATACTATTAACCTACGATGGCTATAACACCTATGACCTAGATGGAAAAAAAGAAAAATCTGAGGCAGATAATATGTGGTCATCTGCATTTGGATACGGAGCTATTAGACATACCCTCGATGAAGGCTTTACCATTTCGATAAGTGGAGAAGGCATGGTCAAACATCAAAACACTGTCATTATTAAGGTAGTAGATCCAAATGGCGAAGAAACATTTTTTGATCTCACTTTAGGAGATTACAGGATTGTTAAAGTTGCTTTTGATACTCCTAGAGGCTGGCATCACCGGCTTTATTCAGAGTTTTTCTCAAAAAAAGAATATAGCTGGCTACAACCTGGATTAGTAGAATTATTTTATAACGATAAAAAAACAAATGAAGTTATTTGGGAAGATTTCGAAGTCAACAAAATACTTCCCGATAGTTTGTTTGTATTAACTTATGACCAATAAAAATTATTAAAAGATGAAATTAATATTATTACTTCTTGGAACTATGCTTTGTCTTCCCCTACTCATGAATGGGCAAGAGGTCGAGCTAAAAGGTAAAGACGCTTTTGCTGCAAGAATGAAAGCAACCTGTGGCACTACAGAAGAAGGTGTTACTAGATATGGAATGTGGGAAGGAAGAAGCTACAGCCGAATACCTGGAGAAAAAGACAAGCACTTATTTAATGTAGTAGGTATCAATGTAAGACAGTGCAGAGTAGATAATGATCCAGTACGAGGTCGAGGTTTTAAAAGTGTATCAAGAGAAATTATGATGTACCTAGATCCTAAGACAAGTGAGATTATGGATGTGTGGACTAACCCATGGACCGGAGAGAAAGTAGATGTCCTACATGTCGCAAATGATCCTGTAAACATGCGTGGTGTACGGTACGAAAAGAATGAAGATGGCACGGACCCCTATCCTTTTAAACTAAGAGAGTATGGAGAAATATCATTTACCTCAGATGAGATACCATTATTTTACGACAATCCCCTATCAGGAGAATATCAAGTCTATGTGGGTGGCGCTTATCAAGCGATGGAGATATTTAATACCAGCTATAAAACTTCAGAAATTAAAAATGCAAATGTGAGGCGACTTAGCCAATCAAACATCTCATGGGCGAGGACCTCACAATGGCTACCTTGGATGGAAATGGGCAGCAAGGTAGGTATCATGGTTTTTAATGCGACAGGGTTTAGCACCTTTGACAAGTCTAAAATCTGGCCGAGATTACAAAAGATACTGGACGAAAAATATCCAGAATATAACATAGCACCACCATTAACAGATAACAGACCTAACGAAACGAGTTGGACTGTATTCAAAAAACACATGGAAAATAAAGAGAAAAAAACAGTAAGAGGTAAAGCAAGCAATTCTCACTAGGAAGGAAATTATGACTAACAGAAAACTAGTCTTAGCCGCGAGGCCTCAGGGCCTGGTTAAGGAATCTGATTTTAACTTAGAAGAAGGTGTTATCCCAGCCCTGAAGCATAATGAGGTATTAATCAAAACTAAATATCTCTCCCTTGCTCCAGTCATGAAATACTACATGCTTGATGGTGCTGGTATAGAAGCCCCGCTGCAGTTAGGAGAGACCATGAGAGGAAGAGGTGTCGGAGAAATCATAGATTCTAAAAATGCTAGATTCAAAATCGGAGATATAGTACAAGGTAAATTTGGCTGGCAAGAATATGTCATCTCAGATTGCAAATCGGATAAGATGCTTTACCAAGTTCCAAAAAATGGTCTCTCTCCTTCTACAGCATTAGGGGTGCTTGGCATGACCGGGTACACCTCCTACTTTGGTCTATATGATGTAGGTAGCTTGAAGGAGGGCGATAATGTCTTAGTCTCTGCAGCTGCTGGAGGAGTGGGATGCTTAGTGGGAAGTTTAGCTAGGATAAAAGGTGCTGAAGCAATTGGACTAAGCTCTAAAGATGAGAAATGCACCTTGCTTAAAGAGAAGCTTAACTATTATGATACGATCAATTATCGAAAAGAAAATCTCGATCAACGATTATCAGAATTATTCCCTGATGGCATTGACGTTTTCTTTGATAACGTTGGTGGCGAGGTCCTAGACACCGTTTTACCACATATCAATAAATATGCAAGGGTCATTTGCTGCGGTAGGATCTCAACTTATACTGATCAAAGTTTAAAAACACAAAACTACCACCTAAAAAACTGGCACTTGATTGGAGCTACCAGATCAAGGATGGAAGGGTTTTTTATTTACGACTATGAAGAAAGAATAACTGAGGCTTACGACAATATGCTACAGTGGATTAAAGAAGATAAACTTATATATCATGAAGATATCTTAGAAGGTTTAGAATCTATGCCGGCAGCGCTTAATCGATTATTCGAAGGCAAAAATGTAGGTAAACAATTAGTCAAAATTATTTAAACTTATTATCAATATGAAACAGTTATTTTTTGTAGTTCTCCTTTTAAGTTTGTTAACGTCTTGTGCAACCAAGCAAAGCTTATCTCCATCATTAGATGGCACACACTTTAAGCGAACTAACTTATTGATATCAGACTTAGATAAATCGCTAACCATCTATCGGGATATACTAGGATTCACGATTCATAAAATATCCGACTCTAGTAAGGACTCTTACTCCTATCCAGTCTTTAATATCCCAAAAGAAGCGAAACTAAAATTCTGCACATTAGATAGTCCAGACCAAATCCGGACCATTGCATTAACACAAATCTCTGGTGTAAAATTACCAAAACCAAGCAGCTCACCACATCTATCGGCTAGTGTTCTAAGGGTCAAAGATTTGCCAAAAACAATCGAAAAAATAAAAGCGCTTGGTCTTACTATCACAAAACCAAAAATAGCTCAAGGTTCAGATGGGATGACTTTTATGGAACAAGCATTTGTAGATTATGATGGTCACCTTATTGTTTTATACGAATTTCAAAAGTCATGAAAAAAATATTCACATTACTAAGCTTGGTCTTATTACTAAGTGCCTGCTCAACTACAAAAAGCGTAAAAAATCAATCGCCGACAAGCCCTCAGTTAACGGACGAACAAATATTTAATATCACCGCACAACCTAAAGACTTCCCGCTAGTCCTGCGGAGGACGACCCTAATCGTAAGGGATATAGAAACCTCACTAAAGTTATACAAAGATGCCCTCGGAATGGAAGTCATCTATGACAACAAGCTTCAGCGGCCCAGAAAGGATGGAAAAGAAGGGGAACAGACTTTGCGGTTGGTCTTCCTAAAAGCAACCCATGAGTACTATGGTGTACTTGGACTATTAGAATATTACTATGGTGAAGACATAGAAGAATCTCCCGTTAGAAGAGAAGGCTTTACCGCTCAGAATATAGTCCTACTCTTTAATAGCAAAGATGTGAAAAAGAAATTTGAGACAATCAAGCAGATTCCTGGTATAGAAGTTTTCACAGCTCCAAAGCACGTAGAATATCCAGGATATGATGGTAAAAGTAAGATCAAAGTTTTAGTTAGTACCTTCTATGACCCTGATGGTTTTTTGGTAGAGTTTAATGAGTTGTTGGATGATATTTAAAATTATAGCAATGGTCTTTTCAAACCGACATCAGAGGGTTCTGAATTCTATGCAATATTGTGCAACGACTCTGAAGTCGATCAACAGCCTTCAAGTATAGACTCGCCATACATCAAATCATACACCCTACTCTTCCTGCGAATGGATACTTTTAGGGTGTGCAGTCTGTATCAATAAAGCTTTAGTTCTAAAAAATCTTGTGAATCCATCATTACCCATTCTCGATCCATTAAGACCAGACAGCTTGAAAGAATTCTTAGTAGCATCAAACACCTGATTGGTAAGACTTCCGTCATTGACGCTAATGCCTCCGGCATCAATTAACGATGCCACTCTAACAGCTTCCTCTAGGTCACTAGAAAATACTGATCCTGATAACCCATAATCTGAATCATTGGCTAAAGCAATCGCTTGATCAAGATCCTTGTATGCCATTACAGGAATCACAGGGCCAAACGTTTCTTCTGTCATCAAGCTCATCTCGTGATTCACTTGAGTAACTACCGTCGGCAGCATCCATGCACCACCATCGATATTTTCTATTTTGCCGCCAGTTTTTACCTGAGCGCCTTTGTCTATTGCATCATTTATTTGTTCTTCTATTTTATCTGCTTGCTTATCAAAAATCAATGGCCCCATCGTACCGCCTTTTTCATAATCAGCGTTAAAAGTCACCTTATTTATCTTCTCAACTAAAAGGCTAATTAATGAATCATGAATTTTCTCATCAACGTAGATTCGCTCTAAAGATTGACAGGCCTGACCCGTTGCCCCTGCAGCACTTCTAATTATTGCATCTGTGGTAATTTCTAAGTTTGCATCAGCTAGTACTATCGCTGGATCTTTACCTCCAAGCTCTAAAAAGGCTGGAATAAAATTCTTAGCGGCATTCATAGCGATAATTTTACCTGTAGCGACACTGCCTGTAAAACAGACTACATCCACATTATCAACCAACGCAGCACCACTCTCTGCCCCACCTCTTACAAACTGCAATACGCTTGCTAGCTCCGGGATCTCTTTTACAACTGCTTCCAACGGGTCGATAAATCTAGGAGTCACCTCACTAGGCTTTAGAAGTACCGAGCAACCTGCTAATAGCGCAGGAACTGTATCTATGAGCGCAAGCAATAGTGGAAAATTCCACGGGCTAATCACACCAACTAACTCATAAGGAACTCGCTGTTGTTTAATCTGTACCGTAGGATTAGAGAATGAATCTCTAATTGGAACTTCTTCCATAAGTTTTGGAGAACTATAACATCGTCCTTTAATCAGACCTATAGCACCATCGAATTCTATCCGACTTATTTTCCGTCTTCCTGTATCGATAGATAACTGATTAATGATTTCTTCACTCTTTATCTCTAGCATAGTAGCCAGCTCCATCAGGACCTTTACGCGATGTGCTATACCTTTGCTATTCCAAGCTTGCTGAGTACTCTTGAGCGCTAGTGCTTTATGAGACACCTGATTAGGGCTATCAATGGCTAACGTATAGTCATACGTTCCATTACGCGGGTTCCGTACTTTCATTTTCTTTAACTGGACTGATGAAAAATGATAGCAATAATCCTAAAAAGAGAAATAAGGCTATGATTTTAAAACTAAGTGCATAAGACCCTGACTGATCAGCAATTAAGGCAGACAACCAAATACCTAAGCCGGCACCCATGCTCTCAAAAAAGGAGATCGTACCACCAATCTTGCCTGCTGAGTTGACCCCAAACGTAGTGATGATAATAAAATTGATTAATGTATATAAACCTCCCCATCCGATAGCGAATAATGGGATGGCGTACCACACGGCTGTTGTGGTGTATAATGAGAATCCAATTGCACCAAGTAACATGATGAATACTTGAATTTTAAACAAGGTGTATTTATCTACATAGCTAGTCATCAGACCAGAGAGAAACTTTGCACCCAAAATAAATAAGGACATATAACCTAATCCTTTGATCGCATCTTCTGTACTTAAATCCAACTCTCTCATATATAAAAATAGATTAAGATAACCACCCATAATACTGTAGTAAGTAAAGAACCCTATAAAACTTAATAACCAAAATTGTTTTGTTTTTAATGCATCTGCAAAGGTCAACTCAACCAAGTCATCGGTCTTACTTTTCCCATCTTCTGTTTTTGTATCTGATGACTTTAAAAATAAAATCACAAAACCTAATAGTATCAAAGGAAAAATTGCTTCATATCTAAATGCTTGCCTCCATCCATACTCCGTCAAAAGCCATCCACCTATCTTAGGCATAATATATCCACCTAAACTAGTACCTGCTAAAGCAATGCCAATGGCCGCCCCTCTGTTATCAGATACTCGTTGTGATACCATGATCACAACTGCCAATGTACCTGCTGCAGCGAGTGCAAAAGCCATAGCTACGTGTATCAAGTACATATGAGTAGAAGAACCGATAAGACTATAACTATACATAACACCAGAGAGCAGTAATAGCCCAAATATAAATGTGGTCTTTACACCATACTTATCAATGATCGCTCCCATGAATGGCATAATCAAAGCAGCAACACCTAAGTTGAGGGTATCTCTAAATTTTAGAGTAGCCTTAGACCAATCAAACTCTCCAATGAGTGCTTCATCAAATACAGTAAGACCTGAGAATGTCATTCCATTAGAAATTGCTAATAGGATCATTCCAAATAAAGGAATCCCTAATAGCATTTTAATATCTGATGATTTCATGCTTACTTTTTTATGTAAATAATTGGTTTGTCGTATGGTGTGGTCACTACCCCATCCTTCGTCCAAGTCTCCATAACGCTCAGTCTTCCCTGCTCGAGTGTTTCTGTTAGTCTAAAGGTTAGTCCTGGAGCAAACTCACAAAAGTGATCAGTTGTAAAATATTTTCCTTCTGGATGATACTTATATGGTGCAGCTCCAAAAGCTGGCTTGATGTGTAACTCCTCATAATCAAAAAACAAATCTGCATTTGAATTAACCACTTCTATTGGGTCTAACCGCTCAGGCACTGTAACAGAATTAAGGTAAACGGTACCTTCTTTTTCAACAACATAAAATAGCAGTGGCTTAACGATCATTTCTTGACCTGGGTAAGTGTAGTAACTCTCCTCTAGTATATATCTGCCATGATTATCTTTGGGAAATCCTCTCACAATATGTGTGCAATCGCTTGTAACATGTTTTGCATAAGGATGCACTTGATTTGCATTTACTTTCTCTTCATTGACTTGATCAATATTATCAAGTGTGCCACTTAGGATATCAACAAACTCTTTTAACACTGCATTCATGTTATCAATTTATTTAGATTCAAAAACTTCGACCAAAAAACCTGTAGGTGTTAACATTGTTGCTGCCCTACACTGCCCAAGTATAGGGTCATGATGCTCATAAGGGCCACTCCCTAATTGCATCTTCATGTCTTTTATATTCTGCAAAACTGTGTCTAAATCTTTAGTCTCAAAGGTCCACATCCCTAAGCCCTGATTAGGAACCCTAGGAGGTGCATTTATCTCTTCGAAGATACCATCCTTATAATCTAAAAACAGCAAATGATTCTGATGTGATCCTTTAGCATAAAGAGAGACAAATCTAAATGGCACACCTTCTGCAATACCCAATGCAGAACCAGGTGACGCTTCCCATACCCAATCAAATCTCACTTCTAGTCCTAATACTTTAATATAAAAATCTAGCTCGTCATCTGATCGATTAGTCACATAAGCAGAATAACCTGGACCTCCAAGATTAGTTGCATCATCAATAGGACTTACTTGTTCCATACCACCACCGCGCTGTAAACCTACGCAGTGTAGATAATCAGGTCCTTTATAAATAGTCTCGTAGTAGGGATAGGTTTTACCATCCCGAGTGACATCTCCTGTCTGCATATCCGCCATCTTACCGAACCCTCCATCTTCAACTCTCTTGTCCATCTGATGTATATCACCATTAGGAAAGCCTAATGAGAACGATCCTAGCTCTCTAGAACTGTAGCTATGATGAATATGTGGTGTAGCAGCATGTAAGTGAATCAACCTTATCTTGATCAATGAAGGGACTGCTGATCGATGGATGTGATAGTAATCATAATCAATATCATCAGGAATCCCCCAGAGCTTTCTTTGTGTTTCTTTTTGTTCTATTGATAACTCAACTGGGCCTTCTAGTTGCATCCCCATGACATCAATATAAAATTGCTTCATAGTTTTTAAATCCGTACTACATAAGGTCGCTGTGTGTAGATGATTGCATAATCCTTCGAAAGCTATACTAGAATTTTTACCGCTCATAATGATTGTTAAGTTAAGATATTAACTGGATTTTTAAGGTAACTAGTTAGCCGTTGCAAAAATCTACCAGCATCAGCACCATCGATAACTCTATGATCAAAACCTATAGTCAATGGTAAATATTTTCGTCCATCCCGTAGTTGATAGGAAGCGACTCCTATAATCGCTACTTGAGGGGGCAGAATCACCGGGAAGATAGCTGTCGTACCAAATCCCCCCAAATTAGAGATCGTAATATTACCTCCTTCTAGCTCTTCCATTTTTAGTTTCTTGTCTTTGGCTCTGGCAGCTAGATCAGTGATAGTAGTTGATATCTGGCTCAGAGAAAGCTGATCAACACCTTGGATCACCGGGACAAATAATCCGTGCTCAGTATCTGCTGCGATACCAATGTTTACATAGTCCTTAAAGATGATCTCTTCTGTTTGGTAATTCAGACTACTATTAAATTTTGGAAAATCTTTTAGAGTCTTAGCCACTGCTTTAGCAATAAAAACAGTAAGAGAAATCTTTAGATCATAATGTTTATTAAGTTCCTTTCTCTGGGTCTCAGTCTCTGTCACATCTGCCTCCCCTTGCAACCATGCATGGGGAATCTCTCGCCATGATTGCATCATATTCCTAGCTGTTGCCTTCATAATCGCAGGCATCTTCTCCTTACGAGTATCACCCCATTTCTCAAAACTCGGTAGCGGCAAAGTTGACTGGGCTGAGATTACATTACCCTGATTATCTTTTATATGCGCTTTGATATCTTCTTCCATCAATACCTTGCTAGCAGCAGCTACACTGCCTAAACCTACCCCTAGCTCTCTAGCTAACTTACGTGCTTTTGGTGTGGCTCTTAAGCCTTCTTTTCGCTCTCTTCTGATGGCTGGGTTTTGAGGTATCTCTTGTTTCTCTTGTGGTTGGTTAGCTATTTCATCTTTAACTACTGACGGATTTTCGTTGGTGTCGATTGGCGTTTGCATTGCTTGCTTTGGCGCATCTGCAGATTCCTGATCCTCATTGAGAATAATAAACATGGCTTGCCCTACTGATACTTCATCGCCAACTTTTATCAAGATCTCTGATACCTTACCCGCGAAGGGGCTTGGCACTTCCATCGTCACTTTATCAGTCTCTACCTCCACGACTGATTGTTCTTTATCTATCGTATCACCGATATCTGTAAGTATAGAGACTATTGTCCCTACCTCGATTCCTTCTCCCAGCGATGGTAGTAATAACTCTGCCATAATCAGTAAGTTGCTGGGTTTATTTTATCATTTGAGATTTGCTTATCTTTCATAAACTTAGTGAGCACACTCATTTTCAATTCTCCTTTCTTTACCATCAAGTTTAATGCTGCTAGGACGATGTACTTAGGGCTTATCTCAAAATGATCTCTCAGTGTCTCTCTAGACTCACTTACACCGAAACCATCAGTGCCTAGTACCGCATATTCTGCTGGCATCCATCTGGATATGGATAGCCCTATCGACTTCATATAATCCGAAACGGATACAAATACGCCTTTTTCTTTTCCAAATACTTCTTCTATAATCGATTGGCGTTTACTCTTCGGATCTAGTAATTGCTCCCTTTCGGTAGCCACTGCATCTCGTTCTAGCTCTTGGTAACTCGTTACACTCCACATATCTACGTTTATGTCTAGCGCTTCTAACATTCTTTTGGCCGCTATAGTCTGAGTAATGATAGCTCCTGAACCGAGCAGATGTACTCTTTTATTTGACTTTGATTTACTTTCTTCGAACTTATAAACACCTCTAAGAATATCCACATCTTTAACCTTCTTAGGCCTTGGAGGCATTAGGATGTTTTCATTAGTTATCGTTATATAGTAGAATATTTTTTCCATGTGGTGATACATCCGCTCTATCCCATCTTTAACGATCACTGCTAACTCGTAAGCAAATGCTGGATCATAAGATTTGAGATTAGGCACGACACTTGATAAGACATGAGAGTGTCCATCTTGGTGTTGTACTCCTTCACCATTAAGCGTAGTCCTACCAGAAGTACCACCCAACAAGAAGCCTTTACACATCATATCTCCACATGCCCATATCATATCACCTACCCTCTGAAACCCAAATATCGAATAGAAAATATAGAATGGGATCATAGGCAGCCCATGCAATGAATATGCAGTCCCTGCTGCCATAAAAGAAGCTATGGCACCAGCCTCACAGATCCCTTCTTGCAGTATCTGGCCATCAGTACTCTCTCGATAGTATGCTAAGGTATCAGCATCCACCGGCTCATATAATTGACCTTTAGGTTGATAAATACCCGCATATCTAAACAAACCATCTAAGCCAAAAGTCCTCGCTTCATCGGGTATTATCGGCACTATATATTTCCCTATTTTTTTATTTTTAAGCAAGACAGATATGATCCGTACCATTGCCATAGTCGTAGATAATTCTCTCTTTCCCGATCCTTTGTCAAACTCTGCAAAGATGTCTTTTGACAATAATTCAATTGGCTTTACATTCTCAGTCCGCTCAGGCAAAGAGCCACCTAATGTTTGTCTCCTACTTTTAAGATACTGAATCTCTGCACTGTCTTCTTCAGGGACATAGAACTGTGCTTTAGCGGCATCTGCTTCACTTAGTGGTATACCTAACCGAGTCGCTGTCTCGATTCGCTCTACCTCACTCATATTTTTCTTTTGATGAGTGGTATTCTTGCCTTCGCCAGCTTTGCCCATGCCATACCCCTTGATAGTTTTCATGAGGATCACACTGGGCTTGCCATTGGGCCTCGCCGCTTTATCAAAGGCTGCATATACTTTCTTCACATCATGACCACCTCTCTTGATTGTACGAATCTCTTCATCGGTCAATGACTTCATTAGATCTTCTAACTCAGGATTATCTTTTGTCCAGTGCGCTCTCACTTTTTCTCCAGACAACACAGAGTACATCTGATAATCCCCGTCAAGTGCCTGATTCATCCTATCTACCAAAATGCCATTGTGATCTCGCTCCAGCAAAGAATCCCATTCGCTACCCCATATTACTTTAGTTACATTCCATCCAGCACCGAGAAAACTTCTTTCTAACTCTTGGATGATCTTTCCATTTCCTCTCACAGGACCATCAAGCCTCTGCAGATTACAGTTTACGATTAGTACAAGATTATCCAACTGTTCTCTTACTGCTATATTTAATGTTCCGAGTGTCTCTGGCTCATCCATTTCTCCATCACCTACAAATACCCAAACCTTACCACCATTTTTATCTTTGAGTCCTCTATTCTCGAGGTACTTCTTAAATCTGGCCTGATAGATTGCACTCACACCGATCAATCCCATAGAGGCAGAGGGGATTTCCCAGAACCATGGCATTCTTCTCGGATGCGGGTAAGATGGCAGGCCTCCTTCAGGTTTTAGTTCTCTTCTAAAATTCTTAAGGTCCTGTATCGTTAACCTACCTTCCAATACAGCACGAGCATACACTCCTGGTGCAGCATGAGGCTGAAACGAAACTAAATCTCCACCATAGTCGGCACTTTTCTTTTTAAAAAAATGATTGTAACCTACCTCATACATAGTTGCTGCTGAAGCATAAGTAGCGATATGACCTCCGAGCCCTTTACCCGAATCGTACGCTTGTAGCACCACACACATGGCATTCCATCGATTGATGTTTTCGATCTTGGTCTCGATCTCGGTATCGCCAGGATACTGTGGCTGATGCTTTACATTGATGGTATTGATATATGGTGTATTAAGAGCTTCCCCTACCAACTTAACCCCTCGTCGGAGCGCATGATTCCTAAGTGTTTTCATGAGTTCTACCGTCCTCTGCTCTCCTAGATCATCTATAAATTCGTCTAGGGAATCTACCCATTCATTTATCTCAATATTATAAGAATCAGTGTTATTTTTACTTGAATTCATAAACATCTGTATACACCAATTAAGATTCTAAAAATTAGTTAACTTTATAAATAGTTAATAAACTTAACTATTTTTTTGCTCATTCTATACAGTATCAATGGAATATAAATTGCACGGTTTTAAGGAAGTAGTTTTTTCAGTTAGAAATCTTGAGGCAGATACGCAAATGTATACCTCATTAGGTGGGTGGGAAGTCATTGATAAGACCGAATTAGCGCGTAACCAACTCGATTTTTGGAAGCTTCCGACAAATGCAGTTGCACATTCTAATTTATTGAAATACCCAGGAAGAGATTTTGGATTATTACGCTTAGTTAGTTTTCAAAATGTACCTCAAAAGCATATCCGCTCTAATTCGCAAAGCTGGGATACAGGAGGCATTTATGATGTAGATTTAAGAGTTGCAGATATAGAACAAAAAATAGAGGATTTTCAGTCTTACGGTTGGACAGGGTTTTGCGATTATGAAGAATATCACTTTAATCAGTTTCATGTCTCCGAAATATTGATGAAAGGAAGCGAGGATATTGTTTTCGCCTTGATACAAAGACATGCACCTACGCTGGTTGGCTTTCCTTTACTTAAAGAGATGAGTCATATTTTTAATTCTTCTCAAATAGTGAGAGATATCAATATCTCTAAGGAGTTTTTCCTAGATAAGTTAGGATGGCAGGTCTATATGGAAAACATTAGTGAAAACAGTCCTGCTGGGCCAAACGTATTTGGAATACCACACAATATTTATCCAAATACCCGCAGGCATATCCAGATCTTAAGTCCAGATGGTAATAACGAAGGGTCGGTAGAACTGGTGGAGATAGAAGGACTTGAGGGGCGAGATTTTACTAATCAATGCGCCCCACCTAATTTAGGTATATTGATGCTTCGATACCCAGTAGAAAATATAGCAGCATATAAAGACCGCTTAATAAGTAAAGGTGTCGAAATAATAAATCATGCAAAAGGAATTAATCTCTCACCATATGGCAAAGCAGAGATTATGTCAATACAGACACCCGATGGAGCATGGATGGAGTTTTATGAGTTGGAGGATTAATATCAAATGAAAACAGAAAACAGCGTAATAATAGAAGAACAAGGCCTCAGAGATGGGATTCAAAATCTTACTCAGCTTTTGAGTATTGAGCAAAAAATTCATTTCATAGATCAACTAGTTGATGCGGGTATAAAAAGAATACAGATTGCTTCTTTTGTGCATCCTAAGCTGGTACCACAAATGGCAGATGCCGAAAAACTATGCAAGCTTGTCGACAAGAAAGATGGTGTCTTATATAGTGGACTAGTCCTTAATCTGAAAGGTGTAGAACGCGCTATCAATGCTGGACTCGAACATGTATCCTGTTCGATATCAGCTAGCGATACGCATAGCCAAAAAAATGCTAGAAAAACACATACAGAAGCGAAAGCTGCTTTCGTAGAAATGGTAAAGCTATGCAAAGAAAATAATTTGATAGCAAGGGGTGGAATCCAGTGTGCATTCGGTTGTCGGTATGAAGGTATGATATCAAAAAGACTCGTCTTAGATATGGTCAAGTCCCATCTTGATACGGGCATAGATGAGTTAGCCTTGGCAGACTCTACAGGCATGGCAAACCCTAGACAAATAGAAGAACTGATGAATGAGGTGCTAGAACAAGCAGGTAATACGCCTGTGATCCTGCATCTGCACAATACAGAGAGCAAAGGTTATGCAAACGTTTATGCTGCCCTTAGATCTGGTGTAAGGATATTTGACGCGGCATTTGGAGGATTGGGAGGTTGCCCGTTTATCAAAAGTGCAACAGGAAATATAGCTACGGAAGATACCATCCATATGCTACATCAGATGGGCTATGAAACAGGTATAGATATAAATAAGGTTGCCAAGCTATCGCAAGAAATGGAGGCCTTTCTTGGCCATGGTTTACAGAGTAAGATGTATAGTCTATTACAAAAAGATGATATAGCGATCATATGAACAAGGGAGCGAAAACAATAAGTGAAAAAATAATCGCCGCGCATGTCGGGCATGATGTGATTCCAGGGGATCTGGTCATCTCCCGTGTAGATGGTGTTATGGCCACAGATACTACCGCCCCACTAGCCCTTAAAGCTTTTGAGGCCATGGATGGCAAGCAAGTTTTTGATAAGGATAAAGTAGTCTTAGTTCTAGATCATGCTGTCCCTCCGCCTAATGAGCGTATTGCTAATCTACACAAACTCATGCGTGAGTTTGCTAAAGCGCAGGAGATCAAACTTTTTGAGATAGGAGAAGGTATATGCCACCAAGTCATCACAGAGCATCGATATGTTAGACCTGGAGATATTTTTATAGGTGCTGATTCGCATACCCCAACTTACGGTGCGCTCAATGCTTTTGCATGCGGTGTCGGATCTACTGACTTAGCGGCAACTATGATGACAGGACAGATATGGCTCAAAGTTCCAGAGTCTATAAAGATTGTTTGTAACGGAAAACTGCAAGCAGGCGTATCAGCAAAAGATCTAATCTTATTTCTTGTCGGAAAAATAACAATCTCAGGCGCTACTTACCAAGCTATAGAGTTTGAAGGGGAAGCATTCGAGAATATGACTTTAGCGAGTAGGATGACAATCGCAAATATGGTCGCAGAGATGGGAGGTAAAACAGGAATTGTCAATCCTAGAGGGCTTCAACTGGATTATGAATGGGAACCGATTTATCCGGATGCAGATGCGGTATATAAACAGATTTTTGAATTTGACGTTAGCGATCTTCAACCTCAGGTGGCAGCGCCAGAGTCTCCAGACAATGTAGATAATATTTCTAAAGTAGCAGGTACTAAAATTGATTATGCATTTATAGGGACCTGTTGCAATGGCCGATTAGAAGATTTGCATGCCGCTGCAGATATTCTAAAAGGAAAAAAAATAAAAGATGGTGTAAGATTCATGATAGCTCCAGCCTCTAAAGGCACCTTGCTAGATGCTATGAATGATGGGACGCTTCAAACATTAATTGAAGCCGGAGCTTCCATAATTACGCCTGGTTGTGGTCCTTGTGTTGGCACACATCAAGGTGTCCCTGGCAACGACGAAATCGTTATCTCTGCCGCGAATAGAAATTTTAGAGGACGGATGGGTAACCCTAATTCTAATATCTATCTAGCTGCTCCTGCTACAGTTGCTGCCAGTGCGCTAACAGGAGAAATTACTAACCCAAAAAATATTGCTTGATGGTATATGTATACGGTAATAATATAGATACAGATAGAATTATTCCAGGCAAGTATACCAAGACTTTGGACTTAAGCACCTTGGCTGCACATGTATTAGAAGATCTTGATCCTAGCTTCAGTAAAAATGTTCAACAGGGTGATATTATTGTCGCCGGTGAGAACTTTGGATGTGGCAGTTCTCGAGAGCAGGCGCCTATTGCAATAAAGCAATCCGGTATTGCAGTCGTTATTGCAGAAGATTTTGCTAGAATATTTTTTAGAAATGCTATCAACATCGGGCTGCCAGTTTTAGAAATTGGTAAACATGATATTCAAATCGGAGCTGAAATAAAATATGACCTTAAAACTGGGGAAGTACATGATCTAACTGCTGACAAAAAGTATACTGCTGTCAAACTACCAGACATTATGATCGACATATTAAATGAGGGTGGATTAGTATCTTATCTAAAGAAGAATAAAACTTACAAGTTAAACTAAGATGAGCAGAATAGCACCAAGGTCATTAGATGAAATACCTGAATTTAAAGTCTTGATGGAGGCTGGGGCATCGACTATGGGTTTTATGCCAGAAGACGGATTAATCATGGCACATTGTCCTGAAATGCTAAAGGGAGCAGGCCAATTGATTAACTCGGTCTTAGGTGCGGGTACTGTAGATGCCGGTCTTAAACGAATGATAGGTTACATAACCAGTCAAGCATCTGGTTGCCACTACTGCTCTGCTCATACAGGCTTCACCGCTTTAAAAAATGGTGTTGAAGAAAATAAAATGAAAGCAATCTGGGAATATCCGACTAGCGAACTATTTAGCCCAAAAGAGAAAGCAGCGCTCCGCCTTGCTCATCATGCCGGCATAGTACCTAATGGGTCTACTGAGGAAGATTTTGAAGAATTAAAAAAACACTTCAGCAAAGAGGAAATTGTAGAAATTGTTTTTACTATTTCTTTATACGGTTTTCTTAATAAGTTTAATAGTACAATACAAACGACTATAGAAGAAAAACCATTAACTGCATATAACAAAATAAAGACTAGTCATGAGTAATGTTTTAGAAGGGATCAAAGTACTAGAGTTCACTCATGCAGTAATGGGGCCATGTGCAGGACTTATGATGGCAGAGAATGGCGCTGATGTCATATTAGTGGAACCAACAACGGGTAGCCCTACCCGATTTTTAAAAGGATTTGGGACAGGGTATTTTTGGTTTTATAATCGAAACAAGAAAAGTCTTGCATTGGACCTCAAATCTGAAGAAGGACTTAAGATCGTTTACGAATTAGCTAAAGAAGCAGATGTTGTCATTGAGAATTTTGGGCCGGGAACTATGGAAAGATTAAAGCTTGGCTACGAGGATTTTAAAAAAGTAAACGACAAAATAATTTACTGCTCGCTAAAAGGATTCTTAAGTGGCCCTTACGAAAAAAGGCATGCCATGGATGAGGTAGTGCAGATGATGGGCGGCTTAGCTTATATGACTGGGAGAAGTGGAGATCCATTAAGAGCGGGCACCTCAGTTGTCGATATCACCGGCGGGATGTTTGGTTACATAGGTATTCTACAAGCATTATACGAAAGAGAGAAAACAGGCAAAGGAAAATTTGTAAAATCTGCATTGTATGAGACTTGCACATTTTTGGTAGGGCAACATATGGCTTACCAATCACAAGTAGACTACCCTATTCCACCTATGCCTGAGCGGCTTAGTGCATGGAGTATCTATAAAATATTTGATACCGCAGATAATGATAAAGTTTTTATAGGGATCATCAGTGATAAGCATTGGGTGAGATTTTGCGAAGCATTTGGATGGGAGGATTGGAAAAATGATGACCGATTAAAAACCAATAATGGCAGAATAGATGAACGAGAATGGTTTTTACCACAACTAGATGCAAGAGTAAAGGCAAATACAAAGAGCCAAATCATAAAAAAATGTGAGGCAGGTCATATTCCTTTTGCACCAATCTCAAGACCATCGGACTTGTATGATGACCCTCAGCTTAATGAAGGGAATAGCCTCTACGAAGTAAAAATGAAAGACGGTAAAATGGTAAAATTACCTAAGTTTCCACTAGAGTATGGAGGTGAAAGATCCATTAAAAAGAATGATCCTCCAGAAATAGGATCTGATACAGCATCAATCCTTAGAAAGTTAAACTATACCGAAGAACAGATAAAGCAATTGGAAAGTCTACAATTGATATCAAGCAAATAAGCGCTAGATGTAAGGAACCACTACAAAAATAAAATGCAAAATAATATTAAGAAAAAATAAAGACATGCTAGATAAAGTAATAAAGAATGTAAAAGTAATTAGCCCTAACAGATCAGAAGTATTAGTACAAGATATAGGGATCAAAAACGAAAAAATAGCACAGCTAGGACAAGACATATCTCCAGATACAGCAAAAGAAGTTTATGATGGCAAAGGCATGTTAGCTTTCCCAGGTCTAGTGGACGCTCACATGCATACTGGGATATATGCTCCACTTGCCACCGATGCCGTAACAGAAAGTAAAGCGGCTGCCATGGGCGGGGTGACATCTAGCCTCAACTACATTCGGACTGGTCAATACTACTTAAATGAAACAGGGCCGTACGACAAATTTTTTCCCAAAGTTCTCGATGCTTCTAAAGATAATTTCCATGTGGACTATGCTTATCACTTAGCACCGATCATGTATGAGCATAGAGATGAGATAGAGTTACTAATCGAAAAATACGGTGTAACCTCCTTTAAGATATTTATGTTTTATGGCAGTCATGGCTTACATGGCAAGGCTTCTAAAGGAAGTCAAAATGAGTTCCTGATGACTCCAGAAGGAGAGCATTATGATATCGCTCATTTTGAATTTATCATGCGTAGTGTGCAAAAAGCGATAGAGAAAAATCCTGATAAAAAAGACGAAATAAGCCTTAGCCTACATTGCGAGACTGCCGAGATCATGAGAGCATATACTGAGATCGTAGAGAAGGAAGGCACTCTATCTGGACTCCGTGCTTACAGTGCCTCTAGGCCGCCCCACTCCGAAGGATTGGCCATATTTATTGCTAGCTATCTAGCTAACGAAACAGCTTGTCCAAACATCAATCTATTACACCTTACCTCTCGAAAAGCTGTAGATGCAGCGATGATGATGCAGTCTGTATTTCCTCATATAAATTTTAAAAGAGAAGTAACCATCGGACACATGCTCTTAGATGTAGATTCTCCTGCAGCTGCTCATGCAAAAGTGAACCCACCCATTAGAGACAGAGAGAATGTAGAATACCTATGGAAGCATTTACTAGAGGGAAATATTGATTGGGTAGTCAGTGACCATGCTTGTTGCTCTGCTGAATTCAAAGTAGACAATAAGAATCCAGATAACATCTTTCTTGCAAAGTCTGGTTTTGGTGGAACAGAATATTTGCTGTCGGGCTTGCATACCGAAGGGACAAAAAGAGGTATGAGTCTACAACACATCGCTAAGCTTGTTTGTTGGAATCCTGCACAGAGATACGGATTGAGAAGCAAAGGAGATATTGCTATTGGCTACGATGCTGATATTGTATTGTATGATCCTAATGACAGTTTTGTGGTAAGAGCAGCAGAGTCAGAATCTGCTCAAGGCTATACACCATTTGAAGGGATGGAATTGGGTGGTCGAGTGAAGAGCACCTTCCTTAGAGGCAATTTAGTTTATGAAAATGGCAATGTTGTCGGAGAGGCTAAAGGCAAGTATTTGAAAAGGCCTTATTAGATATTAGTTCACACTTGAAGAAATATGCATATGGTTACTTCCATATTTGAAAATACTTTATTAACAATTCTATTCGACATATGAGATTTTTGGTCTTCTTAGTATTCTCTTTTTGTATATTCTTATGTAACTCTAAGATAATTGGTCAATCTAGTTTTAATAAAACTACAAGATTAGAAACTATAGATTCACTTAAGAAATTACTAATTACTGCACCTGATAGTTTGTTAGGATCCATCAACTTTAAGATCTCGACATCATATGGAAACATATCGTTTGATTCAGTTAGAGTGTATAATATAAAAGCAGTTGAACTTGCCAAGAAACACAATGATGATCACACGCTAGGTTATGCAACCAAGAATCTTTCCATGACCTATATGGCACAAAGAGAATATCTAAAAAGTCTAGAAACTCAAAAAGAAGCGCTGGCTATTGCGAAGAAAATTAATGACTATGATCTTATGGCTTTGTGCTATAATAATATTGGGTACATATCTCATAATATCTATCAATTAGAAACTGGCTTAAATTACTTATACAAAGGTTTAGCGTTATGCGAAGAAAAGCCTATTAAAGACAAAAATGCTAAAGGACTGATTTTAGGAAATATTGCATATTGCTATACCTTATTAAATGACCATGATACTGCATTGCAGTTTTTACAGCAAATAATGGAATATTCCGATTTGATTAATAATCAAGATTTGAAAGTAAGGTTTTGTGATGAATTGGCACTTTCATTATTGGCAAACGATCTTACTGAAGAGGCTCATGACTATTGTGAAAAATGCATCAAGCTTTCAAAAGAATCTGGCTTCATTATGGCAGAACTAAATGCTTCATTGGCTATGGCTGAAATTAATGTCAAGGAAGAAAATTTTAAAAGCGCCTTAAGTTATACAGACAGAGGTCTTGCGCTCGGAGAAAAATTAAGCATATTTTTCATAAAACCAAAAATCAATCTCTTAAAATCTAAAGTTCTTCACAAGCAGGGCGAAACTGATAATGCCATTAAGAAAGCTTTAGATGCTTATAACTTTTCAAAAATTCCAAGACCACAACTAGCAGCTGATATTACACACCAATTATCGCTGTTGTACGTCGGGAAAAAAGATTTTGAGAATGCCTATAAATTTGAAAAAGAGCATCTCAAATGGACAAAATCAGAACAAGAACAAAAGGTTTTTTATCAAGCAGCAGAGCTCGAAGCTAAATATCAAAATGAAAATCAACACAAAAGAATTCAGCTTCTCAATAAGGAAAAAGAACTGGTGGCAAAGACCAGCTTGGTTTATCAACTAGGACTATTTTTACTAAGCCTTGCACTCTTAGTTGGCATATTCTTATTCTTAGCAAAAAGAAAGACGGTCAATAAACTTGGCAAACTGAATAGAGAACTGATAAAAACAAAATTAGCTCTAGAATCAAAACAAGTAGATCTTGAAAAGTACATCGAGTCAAATATTCAGTTAGAACAATTTGCACATGTCGCATCGCACGACCTTAAAGCTCCTATTAACACCATAAAAAGCTTCTCCGACCTACTCAAGAAAAAGACGAAACAAAAACTTAGCGATGAAGAACATCTTTATATGAACTTTATACAAAGTAATGCAAATCAGACTTTAGAGCTGATTTCTGACTTATTAGAATACTCTAAGATAAATTCTCAAAAATTGAAATTAGAGACTATCGATATGAACGACCTTATCTTAAGCACGTGTGCTCTCTTGAATTATAATATTGATGATAAGAATATCATATTGAATCCAATTCTCCCAAGGATAAAGCTCAAAGGAGATCAAGTAAAACTTAAGCGTGTAATTCAAAATCTCATCAGTAATGCGATCAAATTTACTGATTCAAAAAAAGCAAATGAAATCAAAATAACTGCTAAAGAAAACTTCCAATATTGGGAGTTCTCAATATCAGATACTGGTATAGGTATGAAGGACTCCAAAACTGACATATTCAAACCATACAAACAACTTAACAGTAAGGACGAATATGAAGGAACTGGTATGGGCTTATCAATTTGTAAAAAGATAATAGAACAACATGGTGGTAATATTTCTTACAAGTCTGAATTTGGAGTTGGCAGTACATTTCAGTTTTCTATCGCAAAAGATCTTACCCCAACTAGAGAAATTGGCTCTGATTTATTATCTAAGAATCACTATAATTAGTCTTCAGTAAGAGCTATCTTATTTATCTAGATCCATAAACCTAACTAAGAACCAAAAGATAGTTTTAATCACTAATTGCAACCGTGGTCATGGGTTTGTGATTTATGACAGTTAGCTTTCTAGAAATTGGCAAAGAATGAAAATATAACATTTACAAAAATTAATATCCAAGGTAGTTGCTTTATGATTTCAAATAATAACAATGAACAATGAAGTTGATTCATAAATTTTTATCCTAATAGAGGCTTATAATTAAGCTATACTGCTCCCATTTAAAAATATTGATTAACTTAGTTAACAATTAATTAAATTAACTAAATATGGCCATTACTCGAAGACAGTCATTAAGCCTGTTAAGTACTATTCCTGCTGCCGGGATATTATCATCTTGCTCATCTGCAAACGCAATTGCATCGCCACCAACTTCAAAAACACTTTCTAATATAGCTTACAACTTAAAAGATCCAAAAGATCAATTACTCATATTTGAAAAACTGCGAGGTGATATGTCCGGTACAAAAACATACTCCTACTCTGAAGGTCGTGTCTTTGGGATAAGACCTGATCAGCCTGATGATTTAGATGTTTTTGGTAAGGAAGTAGTTAGATTTTCTGGATGTGGTATGAAAATAATGAGACAAGTAGGAAATGATAAAGTAGAAACTAAATCAAGATCATGGCTCCTATACCAAGATCCAACGACTGAAGAATTCCTTTCAGAAATGAAAAATCCTTACACCGGGTCGGTTGTAGAGGTACCACCATTTCGTGGCGGGATAAGTGGGAGTATCATGACCCCTACGGGCCCAGAGATCAGCGCTAATTTTAAGATGGAAAGTACAGCATTTGGAAGACCACTCAATTTAGTTTTTACAGAGCTTGGAGATAAAATACACGTGACTAGACATGCATTCACAAAGTGGTTCGAAAAGAAATCAGGAACATGGAGAACAGAGATGACTTTAGACACCTACGATTTTGATAAAAATTTACTATACGACAGAACGCTTAATCATATCCCATCTGATTACCACTGGACTAGCCAGACTTCTTGGCTATCACTGCTGAAAATGGCGGGTACCCCAGGCCATATGCTATGGTCTACTAATGGCAGAACTTTCTACGATAAAAAAATGCTTCCAGAGAGATTTGTAAGAGCAACTGAGGAGAAGCAGCCGACTATTTTCTCTGAGCCATTGACTTGGGATTCTTAATCCATTTAAATTTTTAGAAATGCCCAGACAATCCCTCAAAAGAAGAGACTTTGTGAAGAAAGCTGGACTGCTTTCTTTGCCACTAGGTTTAGGATTATATGCTTGTCAAGATAATAAAGGTAGTGCCATAGAGACAGATATTGCTATCATAGGTGCAGGTCTCTCTGGCCTAAATGCTGCACTTACTTTGCAATCATTCGGTTACAAAAGCACAATCATCGAAGCTACTGATCGAGTTGGCGGCAGAGTATTTACTGCGAAAGAAAAGGATGTGCCCGGCCACCCAGAACTGGGAGCAAATGGAATAGGAGGTGGATACGGCAGGCTGATAAGTGCTGCAACTAAATATGGTGTCGATATAGGTCCAATGCGACCTAGGACTGAGCCTAGAAAAGGAGAATTACTTTATGCATTATATGACGAACTGATAACTCCTGATAAATGGATTGATCATCCTAAAAATCCTTTTCATGTAGAGTGGGCAAAAAAAATGTCTCCTACCTCAGTTCCATGGAAGATCTATAGCGAACTTAATCCCCTTCCAGAGAATGATCTAAAAGCATGGCGTGATCCTAAATTTTCGGATTGGGACAAATCAATTTCTTCTGCCTTATTAGAAAAAGGATTTTCTCCCGAGGCAATTAAACTGAGTGTCGGGACTAACAGCAGCTATGGTATCAGTGCTGATGATATGTCTATACTAATGTATTTCCAGATATTGACTTTTATTAATCAGCAATCTGCCGCTAAGACTGGCCGTGGTGGAGCAGCCGTCGGAGGCAATCAACGCATACCTGAAGCTATGGCAAATGCCTTCACAGGTGATATCAGACAATCTTCTCCAGTGAAGTCTATCGACAGTACAGATACTCAAGTAAATATCACCTTAGATAATGATCAAGTAGTTAAAGCCAAATATGTGATCGTTACCCTTCCTGCATATGCGCTAAGAAGGATCAAAATTAGCCCAACTCTACCCGTTGCTCAGCAAAAGGGAATAGATAACTTAGGCTATACGCCTTGTACTCAAATCCACTATGTCCCTACTCAAAAATATTGGGAGAAAGATGGCCTTCCTCCAAGTATGTGGTCGGATAAGTTATGTGGTAGATTCATGGCACTCAAAAATGATCTATCTGATCCTGATAAGGTCACAAGCTGTGTAGCTTACACAAATACTACTGTAGCCTTAAAGCTAAGTAAGATGGAAGAAAGTGAAGCTATTGAAGTAGTCACCAAAGAACTTGCTACCATAAGACCTAGTACAAAAAATGCGCTTAAGCCAGTCTATTATTGGAAGTGGTCTAATAACCCGTACGCTGGTGGTGCATATGCTTATTGGAAGCCAGGACAAATCACTAAATACGCTCCTCTAATGGCCAACGTCCATAAGCGAATTCATTTTGCTGGAGAACATACTGCCGAGAGCTTTAGAGGTATGGAAGGGGCTATGGAGTCTGGAGAGCGGGCTGCCTCTGAGGTAATGAAGTTAATTTAGATAATAAGCTAAAATTACACAAGATGAATTAGCAAATAAGATTGGGAATCTGAACAAACTATCAACTCGATATAAATAATAGATATGTACCATCTACGATTCTGGTACTCAAAATATCAAAACTCTTCAAAAACCAAAAAATGAAATTTTCATCTAAGATGAAAATGAATGACTACATCTCTATTATTTATGATACTTGCAGAAAGATAAAAGATAAGTATACCATAGAAACCACCTTAGATACTAATCATTTCTTCTCAGTAACTACCCGTAATCTAATCAGACTTGAAAATTAAAGCGCCTTAAGCGATTCCTTTATTTTTTCAAAGTCCGGCAAACTCTTACCATCTGTTGTCTCTGCATATCTTATTATACCTTCCTTATCAATAACATATGCTGATCGTTTAGAAAATCCGGTCAGACCCAAAAAGTCATCTTCAAATAAAGTATCAAATGCTTTACTAGCCGATCGATCAAAGTCTGAGGCCAAAGTAAATCCAATCTTATTTTCTTCACCAAATTTTTGCAAGACAAAAGGAGAGTCTACGGATATCCCAATTATCTCGGCATCGAGATCTTTATAGGCATTCATATCATCACTTGCCACGCACATCTCTTGTGTGCATACGCTTGTAAAGGCCAAGGGAAAAAATAACAATACTACATTCTTATCTTTGAAATCCTTATTCGTTATAGACTTCATTGTTGTTGTTACCAATTTAAAATCAGGTGCTTTTTCTCCAATTTTCATATTTATGTATTTCTATTTAGTTGATTAGAATTTATATAATCTGGTTCAATAAGGGTCCATCCAGAAATCACCTTTCTTATATTAATACCCAGTCTTTTCACTTCAGGATTGGACCAAGTGTAGCATATCGATTTAGAGTTAATATTTACTTCCGACATCGGCATATCATACACAGCTAATTTCATGACTTTAATAGTGTGGGAATAGACTAACTGAGTAAGTTCTACAGCATAGTCAACTCCATCTACATCTAACTCAACTATTCCTCCTTGATCATGCATCTCTAAATCCCTTTGAGAATATAGATCATCTTGATTATCCATATCTGGAGGATACTGGATCCATCCCGAAAAATACCTACATGGCAAAAATTTGTACACGTCACTATCACAATCTTCTAAAATTCCTAATCCAGACAAGTACAAGCATCCTTCTCTAAAGTCAATTTTACCCTCTACAAGAGAATTATCAATGTGACATAGGTCATCGACCCACTCAAGCTTATGTTCTGAAATCATACTGGTTTTATCACGGCCCTTATACAGTTTTAGTTCAAAAGCACTATCACTATTTTCTATCTTCCCAATCATTAAATGCAAGTGCCGATGTGAATGAGCACTCTCGACTTTATGAATTTCTTCTTCTGTATTCTCTCCCCAATATTGTTGAAAATTATTATACTCCCCTACTAGATCGTTATAATTCATAGTGCCTCTTTGGTTTCATTTTGCAAGTAGGCTATAAGTAGATCTTGTTTCTTTTTATCTTTGATCCCGATGAATGCCATACTTGTACCAGGGATATACTCAGCAGGATTCTCTATCCATGATCTCATACTATTTTCGTCCCATACGATTCCAGAGTTGACTAAGTCTTCACTATACTTAAATCCCTCTGCTTGCCCAGCCTTCTTTCCAAATACTGCATAAAGATTAGGTCCGACCTTATGTGCTTCATCCTTTTTAAGACTATGACATGCCGAGCACAGGATGAAAAGCTTTTTACCGGGACTTATCTCATCTAACTCTTTTATCGACTTCACTTTGATCGTTTCGGTTGTTACTGATGCGTCTTCGTTGGTGCGGATAGGCGCCTTTTCGTCTATAGGCTTTTGATTACATCCTAGCATAAAGAAAAATAAAATTATAACTGTTATTATCGAAGTTCTCATTGTTCTAATATTTCACACATTCCTGTAGACCACCCTAATGAAAAGGATAATTTTTTAGCATCAGGCTCTGTAGTAATGATTACGGTAGACCTATCTTTTCCTTTTTCAATAAAACGGAGCATTAAAAAATCAGCCCCTTCTGTATAGAAGGGATACTCTTTCTTGCGCAACTGCAATCCATAAACTTTGTCATCAAGAGGATTCTCAAAATAATCCATCCCTCCTTGATTATGAATAATTATATTCTCATATCTTTTATCATTTTCGCTTCCACTATAATACCCTTTTTCGTAAAACCCTACTGTACATTTGTAGTTAGTAACCTTCCTCATCTTATGTGGTGTTTCGCTGGGATGCCCTTTATAAAATTCATCATTTGACACTAAGTAGGTTTGATCTACTCGCCAATATTTATTATCAGATAAAATTATATTATGTACTGAATATCTTTTCTTATCACCTTCTCCAAACTGGCAAGTCTTATCTCCCATCCTTCCCACAAACTGATCTCCTTCCCTCTTAAAAATTACATCGCAACCGTCTAAACCGAATAAAGCACTTGACTCTAACCCATTTAACTTACTCGGATCATCTTGCTGCACATTTATAAAAGCATTAGCATCTTTCAGAAAATATATTTGCATACGTATACCTCCTGCCAAAACATCAACTTGGAAATTCACTATCCTTTGCCTTATTATCTCCTCAGGATTTCCATTGCTATATTCTTCTACATAAAATACATTTTCGCCAATATCAGGAGCTGATATCTTGGTATGCGTTGCATGAATTCTTTGGTGTTTCTCTTCTTCTTTACCAGGCCATCCTCTCCTTTCTTGAAACCACTGTTGTGAATCATTATCAAACTCTCCTTCAAAAAACTTGACAATATTGACTAGATCTCGAGCGTAAGGGTTATAGCTCTGCCCTATCAAATAAGCCGTAGAAGTTACTAATACTATAAGGGTTAATAAGCTATTTTTCATTATTAGGAATTTAATATTATATCTAATGCTGCTCTCTCCCCAGACTCAAACGCTCCCTCCATGCCTCTCTCCATGATTGCGGTGTGTTCTCCTGCAAAGTGAATTTTACCGTGTGGTTTACGCATATGGTTACCAAATTTTGTAACCTGTCCTGGCTGCCAATATACCCAGTCTCCAGCACCATGGATATCTCTTTCGCACGACTGGATGACCAGCCTTTCTAATTTCCCTTTGGTCGATGGTCTCAGCCTGGCCATTTCTGCTTCGCAATAATCAAAAATTTGATCGTCCGTCATTAGCCTAAATTTTTGTGATTCAGGGCCATTTATAAATACTACTCCCGCATCAGGATCACCTGTCTTCTTTTTAGTCCGCACCCCAAATCTTTCTAGTGGACCGTCGGTCCACATATTTCCAGGCATACCATCTTCTTCCCAGTAGGGCTCTTTTATTAGAAAGTGCGCTTGCATAGAAAGTCCATAATCGATCTCATTAATGGCCTCGCGTGTCACTCCTGTAATGTGTGGCTCGAAGGTTACATTTTTCAAGACAGATATGGGTATGGTACAAACCACATTCTTAGCCTTATATACTTTAGAATCTGCACAGTGGACTTGGACAGTATTATTCTCTTCTTTAAATGCAACTACCGTTTTGCCTATCATCGGAAAATTCTCTAGGCTCTCAGCCATTCTCTGGGGCAACATCGAATTACCTCCTTTAACCATTTTCCATGATTTACCATCTTCAAATTGCAGCTTAGAATTCCAGTCCATCACATGATATCTTCGTAGTTCATTGATCGCAGAAGTATTGCCGATCCCACCAGAGTGAATCACTACATTCATAAGTCTGATTGCTTCTTCACTCAGCCCTTTTTGTCTTAAGTACTGATCGTGTGGTATATCATACTGATGCATCTCGTCACCTAACCACGCATTGAGTGGCTTACCTTTAAGGGGATTGTCACGATTAGATAATCTGGATAAAAATCTATGCGGCAGCATCGTTCTATCCTCTCCTTCTAATGGATTTAACTTGTGTGATTCCCAATCCTCCCTAGTTATAAATTCATCATTAATCTTGTATAACCATGGTCTGTCAATACCATCTACTTCAGGATTATACATTTCTAAACCCAGCTTCTTGATCGTATTGATCATCCGAGCATAATTAGCGCCTATATATTCTCCTGCGGCTTCCGGTTTCCCAGGTACATCCATGAGCGTATAGACTCGGCCACCTATTCTTTGTCTACCTTCCAGCACAAGTACACTCAAGCCACTCTCCTCTAAGGTCATCGCCGCCATCAGTCCAGACAGACCTGCTCCTACAATTATTGCATCAAAAGTTTTATCTGTGTGCTCATCACTAATCTTCTTAGAGATTGGATTTTTTTGCTGCTGGTGAGCACAGGAAGCCAACATAGCACTACCTGCCATTGTGGCTAAAAATTTACGTCTATTAGTCTTCATGAGGGCTTGATCTTTATTTGTTTTTTAATTCAATTTTTTGTCATTTCGTATAGCACAATAAGATGCCCATCAAAATCTACGAAAGCTTGTTCTTTAAAAGTTAAGTCATTTGTATTCGTATCTGTTTCTATCTCTGTAGTGTAAAGTCCTAAAGCAGATATTTTAGCCATCACACTCTCGATTTCTTTAACTCTAATGACTGATGCAGTCATGTGGGGATGCCTCTCTTTTGGCAGATCGATTCCTTTGACTTCTGTAAAACCTATAGTCCTTACTTGATCAGGGCTGTCAAGTGTGCAAAATCTAATCTTTGCTTCCTTGGGTAATTGAAAGACTGGGTAAGAGTAAGAATCTTCATTAGAGTCATTGATATGATGAACCGTAAATCCTAAGATATCTCTATAAATTGTAAGTGATCTATCTATATCTGCAATGACAAGAGTGATTCTTTTATAGTGGGTTCCTTCGTCCATAATGTTAATTTTTAAATTGACTCAAAAAATTCAAACCATGCACCGTCTGGGCTTATAATTGAAAAAACATATACCTCTCCGTATGGTTCAATTATTTGTTTACTCAATGACTTCTTAACTTCACATCCATTACCGACAACAAAATCAAAGTATGCTTGTACATTCTTTACCTCTACTCGGTATAGCAAAAATCCTTTATTTGGAGGTATTGCTTTAGCCGAATAATCCTTACCTGTCACTCCATCAAATTCGATAATCTGAAAATCTACATCAGTCCCTCCATGTATAGAAAGTATAACTGCTTTGCAGGTAACCTTATCCGCCAGATTAAATGGTAGACCAAACATATTTTCTTGAGGCTTATCTTTTATCACTGCATACTCTGTGAGTACCTCGCATCCTAACTTGTCTACATAGAATGACTTAGAAGCCTCCAAGTCTGTCACTGTCAAGCTAGTCTTGTACACGTGTGTCGGTAAATTGATCGGAGCCGTAAGCTCCATCGGAGGTTCTAGTCTATGTGTAAATGCCACTATCACGTCATCATAACCTCTCATGAGGATATCATATAACTTAAACGGGCCCATCACCTGTAGCATAGGATCACTCAATCCGTGCCAACCCATCTCTCTCAGTTTCTCAAAGTTTTCTGATACTTCGTGCACCCTCAAGTTAAT